>Ga0068866_10000009_pt1 | contig 117584 bp, 114 predicted proteins | sample KBSMisM22_FD_66587 | JGI IMG/M metagenome (GOLD analysis project Ga0068866, IMG submission 66587) | Miscanthus rhizosphere microbial communities from Kellogg Biological Station, Michigan, USA - KBS Miscanthus M2-2 | ecosystem: Host-associated > Plants > Roots > Rhizosphere > Soil ... | reverse complement strand
CTCTCCATCGAAGGAGGTGCCGCCTATGATCGAAGTTAAAGGAGGCTACTTCTTTTTTTCTAGCCGCACCATGAGAAAAATCTATGATGAAGGAGGGGCAGATGTTCAGATCAGCGGATCGTACCCTTTGTGGAAATGGCTGCAGATCTATGGCAGTGTGGAGTGGCTGGAAAGACATGGCAGAACGTTAGGTGCGCATGAGAAAGTTAGTATTTGGGAAATCCCACTTAGCCTAGGGCTTAAACCGGTCATTGTGATCACCCCCAAAATGCACTATTATTTTACCTTAGGTCCACGCTATTTTTTTGTGCATGTTCACGCTTCCTCTCATCTTGGTAATAACACAAATCAAAATGGCCTGGGCGGGTTTGTGAACACCGGGCTTAATTTTTTCCCCATTCCTCATTTGGTTGTAGATGTTTTTGGAGAATTTTCCTACAAACGGATGCGATTTCCTTCGGCTAAACATCATGTGCACGGTCAAAAGGCACAAGTGGGAGGGTTTCTCTTAGGGGTGGGCCTGGGATATGCTTTTTAGTCAGAATGTCCTCGCAGAGCGAGGAGCTTGAATGTCTGTGAGCAGCCCCAAGGGCTGCCAGCTAGTTAATGTTTTCCTGGCTTGTGATTTTAGCTATCTTATTCCCCAATCCTGCGCATCCTGCCGCCTGCGATCCTGCGTATCCTGTCATGGTTGTACAGCTGTGACAGGATACGCAGGATCGCAGGCGGTAGGATGCGCAAGATGAGAGTGCATTTTTGATGTGGACTTTACTCTTCTACTAAATCTCTAGGCCAAGCATTGGGAGTCCACTGGTGAAACCAGAGGTTTACCTATCGTAAATTAAAATTTTATTTGGATTATCGGGATAGGTTCGTACTCATAAATCTCACTTTGACTAATTTCAACATCTGCCCTAGAATCCTCTGGACGACTGGAGATTCATGTTCTTAAAATTCTTGACAGACCGCCGTTCGAAGGTTCTCTTCTTCTTGATGCTCTCCATTGTGGCTTTACTCAACGTCAATTATGGCATTCTAAGAAGCGCCCGCAATGCCCTTGTCGTTGCCGATCTTGGCAAAGGCGCCGGATCGATCCCGATTTTTGAGCTGGTGGGCACAATGCCTGCGGCCCTGATTATGGTCTATCTTCTGACCCGTCTTCTCAATAAGTACTCCATCCATAAAGTATTTATGATCACACTAGGGGTCTTTTCGGGGTTCTTCATCTTTTTCGCTCTGATCATTTATCCTTCGCTTCCCACATGGGAAACCCAGATCCTTCAATGGACATGGCTTCCTTGGAACACTTTTTTTGCAGTGATGCTCCCTCAAGCCTTATCGCTCCTATTCTTTGTCATGGCAGAGCTATGGAAAATTGCGCTCCTCACCGTCCTCTTCTGGGGCCTTGTCAATCAATACATCCCTCTTGGGGATGCCAAAAAGTTCTATGGACCGCTGATGTTAGGGGGCAGCATTGGAACGATCGTCGCAGGTCCCGTCATCTCGTTTTGCACCTCTGATTTTGCCTCCCGGAGCTCATGGTCGAATTCTCTCTCGTTAATGATGATTGTCCTGAGCTTGATTGGAATCTTGACCGCCTACCTCTACTCTAAACTGTGGAGAGAATTTGCCGGACCTAAACGCAAAGGAGAACAAGAAGAGGAAGAAGTTAAAGACACCATCTCGGTCTGGGAAAGTATCCGTCTCTGCGTCAAATCGCCCTACCTTTCCCTCCTGGCTTGGATCACGATTGTCGACTATATCGCCTATGCCCTGGGCGAGGTGATATTCCTAGATATCCTAAAACAGCGGTATCCAGATCCCAGAGATTATTGCGCCTACATGGGCCAACTATCCCTTTGGAGCGGTATTTTGACCGCCTTTAGCGCTCTAGTCGTGACTCCCCTGGTACTCCGCCGCTGTCGCTGGGTTGTGGCCTCCCTTGTTACCCCTGGATGCCTCCTAATTACGGAAGGAGCCTTTTTTATTGCCCTTTGGCATCCTTCCACTTCGCATCAAATCGAGCTTTTAGTCTTTTTAGGCACCCTCTTTTTCTGTTTTGTCCGTGCTGCGAAATACACCTTATTTGACACGTCTAAGGAAATTGCATTCATTCCAATGCCGCCCTTAGAGAAAATGCAAGGCAAGCTCATTATCGACGGTGTTTGCTCAAGGCTTGGCCGTGGCAGCGCTTCTATTGTCAGCATCTCGCTGATCCAGATCTGTGGCGGGGTTTTAGCCAGCGCTTCTGCAGCAGGCCTGATTGTCCTCAGCATTGCTATCAGCTGCGTCGTTTCGACATTTAAGCTTGGTAAACTCGTGGAGAAGAAGTCAGCGCTCAAAAATAGTGAGCCAACTCCTGAGAAGCTGTCTATAAACTAAGATTCCCAGGGCGTTTTCACAAAAAAAATTTGACAACCACAATTTCTCCTAGGAAAGCCACCTTCATACAGGCTTAAGAGAGACTATGCTGGGTAGGAAAAAATTTACGAACAAATCACAGGTTTTTTCTATGAAAATCATGACTGTCAAATCTTTTTTGTGAAAACGCCCTGAAACTAATCCCGTTTAGTGTTCTTTTAAATACTCACAAGCAGTACAATATCTCTCATCAAATGGAGGAAAAATGACAACAAATAGCTCCAGCATCCAAAATATAAGGTCTTCGGGTTCTGTTAGAACAATTAATTCCATTAGGAATTCCCCGTTATTTGCTCGAATCGATAAGCTTTTTGCTCTATACATAGGATTGCTCATCGCAAGCACCACCTATTGTCTTTACAACCTCTATCAGTTTTATCAACTTAAATTTGGAACTTCTTTTCCTTTGGACTATTCGTTTAAACCCATCCTTTGCCAACTCTGGCTTGATGAAGCCCAAGAGCAAGAGAAACAAAACAATCATGAAAAAGCCAAGCTTTTATTTGAGAAATGTGAATCACACCTAGCTTCAATTGACGATGATTGCATTTCTGCTAAGCACGATAAAAGTGCTCTCTTGCTAAGGGTTGCTGAGCATTATGTCAAAAACGAGCCAAACCGTTCCTATGAGATTGCTCAAAGAATCTCCTCATTCGACGAAATCTTAGAAGCCGCTAAAAACATCCAAAAAACACATCGTGACTTTGATTCAAAAAAACTCAACTCACTTTTCACTCAAGCTTTTAACGCGATGATGCAACAAGGGGCAAAACTGCCTGAAAGCAAGCTTCCCCTATTGGATATTAATGAGTTATTAAAATTCGCTAAAGCATTCCATTCGGTCAATAATCATGAATCCAAAAACCTTTGTGTGACAGAAGCCTCAAAACTGATAGATACCTGCGAGAACGATTTGATCAGGATTAGAAAACTATGCCAGAATGCTGAATGTTATCAACAAATAGGAGAGTTTCAACAGGCAAGCTGCTCTATACAAGCAGCTCAGCTAGTATTTCGAGAAAAAATCCTATCTACAGAGCTAATCGAGGCTCGTTTGATTTTCGCTGATTTATTCTATTCCCTGAAAGATACTGAAAAAATGGATCAAGAATTGACCGAGATTATGAACTTGATCGATACAAACCCTCCGTTACAAACTGCCAGCAGTTTATATTCACTAACAAAATTAATCATTACACTTGAGAAAGACGAAATCTCAACATCAAAATTTAAAAATTTTGAAATTAAATCTAAAATCGATAGAGCGCTACAGGCTCTTTTGGCTCCTAGGGATGCAGCAACAGAAGATCGAGCTAAAGCTTACTTAAAGCTTGTATCGATCTATGATGAAAAGCTTATCGTTGATCCCAGCTCAAAAGAGCAAGCATTAAGCAAAGCTTTTGAACTAATTCAAAAATTACCAGAAACTAGCAACGAAGAAATCAAGTCTAAATTCAATTTGCTCTACAGCCTTGTTTTGTCTTATAAGCAAGATCCTACGAAAACACAAGAAATCTTGCCAATCATGGAAAGATTGTATGGCCTGTGTCCTCTTGAAGGCGATTCTAAACTTAGAAGTGATAAGCTTGGATGGGGGCAGCAAATTATGCGCACCTACAATGAACTAAAACTAAAAGAAAAATCGGATCAGTTTTTCCAAAAATATCTTTCTGACCTTAAAAATAGTGATAAGAGCAAGTTTAATACAATTTTTAATTTGGTTACATGCGCGGAACATCACGGCTTCTTTAGTAACGACCATTACCTTCCTGAGCAAAGAAAAACACAATTTGAGGCTGCTGAATTGCTCCTTTCCAAATTGGAATCTCCCATCGACTACAAAACGGCTCTTGCGATGATCATCAAGGGCTATTTACAGGTCGATCGTCAAAAAAGTCTTCAACTTCTTGTAAATTACTCAAGACAACTAGTCCATGAAAAAGCCATGAAACACCTGAAAATTGCAGCGATCACCGCTATAACGACGGGTGCTTTTTGCTTTTACCCTCAAGCTTACCCTGTATTGTCCATTGGACCAGCTCTTAAAGACCTTCTTTAAGAGCCTATTTAAGAAAGCAGGTTCCCTAAATATCACCTAACGTTAATTGCACCGCCAATTTTTCAATAAATTCACAAAATTTAATCTCTTTTAAGAATAGAAAAAGATGCCGCCAAGTTTCTGGCGGCGGGCCCATTCTTTCTTAGACCCGAGCGTTAGTTCATCATCGAAGGCAATCCAATCGCCTGTCTGCTCATTGTAGATAAACGACTGAAAACAGCCCTTAAGCGAAGTATAGAAGAGCTTTGCACGAGGATTTGTCTTTAGGTAGCTTTCGATCTTTTCTGCGCTCATCTCAGGCTTTTCTAATTGCGGCCCGACGCAAAGCTGACCATAACCCGTATTGGACATGCCGGGAGCCACATTTTTGAACACGATCCCAAATGTCGCAAGCCCGAGAACGATCCGGTGGGAATCGATCCCTTGGGCATAGAGGTATTGCAAGCTTTCAACAACAGAAGGCCCTTCCCAAGAAAACAAAGCAGAATGAAAGTTGGTGCGGCAGCCCGGCTCGGGACGGATGAAATCAAATGCCATCAGATCGATTTTCACATCGAGTGCCGCAAATGATTTCAAATCGAACGATTTTAACAACAGAAGGCTCGCAGGAAGAGCAACCCTAGTTTCATCGGTTTTTAGAGAACATTCTTTGACAAGGTCCATGCCTTGATGGGCTTTGACTGTTTTGCCATACCCTTTTTTCTCAAAAGCAAGCGAAATTTTGATCCTGGGATGGTCTTCTTGAAAGGTTTTCAATGCCTCTGTGGAGATTTCTTCCGACTCCAAAAAAGTCACATGCTGGATGCCATGGGTGTCTATTTCTTTGAGCTGATGGTAATAAGCGCCGGTCTCAAACATAAGTTTACCATGCAAAAGTAGTTTTTAATTTTCAACTTGTGTTACAAGTTTATGAAGTAAATTATGACCCAATTACCCGTTGATATTTTCGAAGAGATTGCGCCTACCTATGATCGAACAAATCGGATTTTGTCCGGCGGGATCGATCTCTACTGGCGCCGCAAGATGGCATCGCTGCTGCCACCGATCGAAAAAATCAAGCTTCTTGACCTAGCCACAGGGACAGGAGATCAGCTGCTGGCGCTTTTGAAAAAATCGCCTAAAATTGATCAAGCCGTTGGCCTTGATCTTGCTGAAGAGATGCTCAAAATCGGACGAACGAAATTAAAAGGATACGATCGCGTTACATTTCAAAAAGCTTCGGCAACGAACATTCCGTATCCGGAAAATACCTATGACTGCGCGACTATGTCGTTTGGTATCCGAAATGTCGATAACGTCTCACAATGCCTTAGCGAAATCCAGCGCGTGCTCCGGCCTAGAGGGAGGGCGTTGATTTTAGAGTTTTCCCTTCCGACAAACAAATGGATCCAAAAAACGTATCTTTTTTATTTGAACAAGCTTTTGCCGCGGGTCGGGAAACTACTCTCGGCCCATGAATATGCCTATACCTACCTAGCAAGAACCATCCAGACTTTTCCTCAGGCGAAGAGTTTTTGCAAGCTAATGGAAAAAGCAGGCTTTAATGAAGTGAAGGCGCATCCTCTGACGTGTGGGATCGTGACGATTTACCAGGGAGAAAAATGACCACTCTCTGGAAATTTTTAGATGAAGCGATGCAGTATCCCAAGATCTATTGGAAATCGCGGGGTAGCAATTTTGCCTATGCAGGATACGGTACGGGCCCAGGGTTGGGAGGGGGTGTAGAGAAAAATTCTCCTCTGAGCTTTGGTGGCCAAGCTTTCACACCTCAGGCATGCCAGGGAATCTGGAGCTGTTTTCCACCTTCTCTGTACTTTTCCCCGACAACGATCAAACAAGAAGTGTGGAACTCTTCCCGTTTTCCATTTGTCCTTCCTAAAGTTTTGCAAAGGAAAGATACGCCGACGTTCGAAGCGTGGTGGATGATGGTGAGCGATGCAGTGGAAAAAATCCAAAACAACCAATTGAAAAAAGTTGTACTGGCCCGGCAATCGTCATTAAAACTCGATGGCAAGATTGATCCTCTTCATGTCTTGAGAATGTTGACTCCCTATGGCAGCCAAGCTTCTCTCTTTATGCTCCAACTCGATGCAGACACTGCCTTTGTTGGAGCAACTCCGGAAAAACTGTTCCACCGGCAAGAGAGAAAGATCACGTCTGAGGCCATCGCAGGCACTAAAGGCCAGATTGAACAATGGACCCCAAAAGAGACTTCTGAAATCGAAGCTGTCCAAGTCTTTCTCCATGAAAAATTCATGCGGTGCTGCAGAGATATCAAATGGCACCCTCCCGAGCAAAAACCGTTCGGAATCCTCAATCACCTCTATCAGAGCATCCGCGGCGATCTAAAAGATGAAATCTCCGACCAAGAGCTCTTTTTACATCTCCATCCCACTCCGGCTCTAGGAGGGCTTCCGAAAGAAGCCGCGATCTCGTATCTGACTGAGATCGAGCCGCTGCATCGAGGCTGGTACGGAGGACCTTTTGGGATGGTCTCTCCTCAAGAGACGGATATGGCTGTGGCAATCCGTTCGGCCTTAATCCGCAGAAATGAAATGCATCTATTTGCAGGTGCGGGCATCGTCAAGGGCTCCGATCCGCAAACTGAATGGCAAGAACTCGACCGAAAAATCCATCACTATTTGAGGTTTTTAAATGAATGACGTTTATGCAAAACAGATCGTCCAGCATCTTGTCGAACAAGGCGTTCGACGTGTTTGCATCTCCCCGGGTTCTCGGTCGACGCCACTTGCTTACGCCTTCTCGCAAGAAGACAAACTTGAAAAACTTGTCCATTTCGATGAAAGAGGGATCGCTTTTTATGCCTACGGCTACGCGAAAGCCTCCAAAACTCCGGTCGCCCTCCTGGTCACATCAGGCACCTCGGTCGTCAATCTCTATCCGGCGATCATGGAAGCGTTTAATGATGAAGTCCCTCTCATCGTGATTACTGCTGATCGTGCCCATGAACTCAGAGAGTGCGGCGCCAATCAAACTTGCGATCAGGTCAAAATCTTCGGCGGCCATATCCGGTGGTATTTTGAAATCCCCTGCCCCGATCAGGCAATCCCCCCCGGATTCATCGGCTCAACCATTGCCCAAACTGTCTACCGCGCCACCCAAAGTCCCAGGGGGCCTGTCCATCTCAATTGCCTTTTCAGAGAGCCCTTCCTCTCCAATGTTGAACAAGAGGTACCGCCTTCGACGCATTATGAGCCGACGCACCATACTCTTTCGACGGCTTCTATCGAACAGTGGGCAAAAAAACTCTCTGCCTGCGAGCGCGGCGTCATCATTGCCGGATCGATGGCCTCTTCCCGCTGCCTCAAATCGATCTTTACGCTAGCAGAGCTGCTCGATTGGCCGATCTTGCCCGACATTACCTCAGGGCTTCGCTCAGAGGGCCTGCACCACAACGTCATTCCGTATTACGACATGGTGCTTAAACTCGTCCCGCATTTCCGCCCGGACTGTGTTTTGCATTTCGGCGACCGGCTCGTCTCCAAGCCGCTGGCAGAGTGGTTAAAACAAGCGCTTCCACCCATCTATGCGATGGTCGCTGACCATCCTGAAAGGCGCGATCCTTCTCACTTACTGACCCATCGGCTACAGACCGATCCCACCATCTTCTGTCAGCAGTTGCTTCAGTGGACTGCCCGCCGCATCTCTTGGATGGGCCACTGGAAGGCTGTCAGTCAGGTCATTGAAGGGCATATCGATGAATATGTTCCCGCTGCTTCAGAGCCTGGCCTTATTCGGTTTTTACAACACCATCTCCCCCCACACTACTCCCTCTTTTTTGCCAACAGCATGCCGATCAGGGACGGCGATCAATTCTTTTTTCCGCGATTCCACCGCGGTCCGATCTATGCAAAACGTGGAACATCGGGCATCGATGGCAATATCGCCATGATCACCGGGCTTGCGGAAGGCTCTCAGCGGCCCATTTTCGCGGTGATCGGAGATCTAACCGCGTTGCATGACCTTAACTCTCTTGCACTCCTCCAAAAATGCAAAGTTCCCGTCATCTTACTCGTGATCAACAACCAAGGCGGAGGTATTTTCTCGTTCCTTCCCATCGCGCAGAAAAAAGAGATGTTCGAAGAATACGTCGCTGGAGCGCATCCGTGGCAATTTGAAGACGCTGCTAAGATGTTCCACCTGCCTTATCTTTTGATGACAGAGCCTTCCCAGCTGACAAAGATTCTCAGGGAAGAGAAAAGCCATCTCATCGAATTTAAAACCAATCGCGTAGAAAACCGGCAGCTTCACATGGCGATCGAAGAAAAGATCAAAGTGAAGATCGAAGGGCTTGCCTACGCTATGACTTGAGAGGAACGCATGACTATCATCACTGAAGTTCAATGGACCGCCTGCGGAACTTATACCGATATCAACTATGATAAATTCAATGGTGTTGCCAAAATCACCATCAATCGCCCCCACGTCCGGAATGCCTTCCGGCCGCAGACGGTCGATGAGATGATACATGCCTTCAATGACGCCCGCTACGACAGCGACATCGGCGCTATCATCATTACGGGACAAGGGAAAGAAGCTTTTTGCTCAGGCGGAGACCAGAAAGTCCGCGGCGATGCCGGGTATGTCGATTCTAAAGGCGATGAGCGGCTCAATATCCTCGACTTCCAACGGATGATCCGCACTTGCCCTAAGCCGGTTGTTGCAATGGTCGCCGGCTATGCGATCGGCGGAGGCCATGTTCTGCATGTCGTGTGTGATCTGACCATTGCTGCCGACAATGCAATCTTCGGACAAGTTGGACCTAAAGTGGGTTCGTTTGATGGAGGATTCGGCTCAAGCTATCTTGCCCGCATCGTGGGTCAGAAAAAAGCGCGGGAGATTTGGTTCCTCTGCCGCCAGTATAATGCTCGGCAAGCGCTAGAAATGGGCCTTGTTAATTGCGTGGTTCCTTACGAAGAACTCGAATCGACGACGCTCCAATGGTGCCAAGAGATGCTCCAGCACTCACCGATTGCGATCCGTTGCCTTAAATCGGCCATGAATGCCGATTGCGATGGCCAAACGGGTCTTCAAGAACTGGCCGGCAACGCCACCATGCTCTTCTACATGACACCGGAAGGGCAAGAAGGACGGAATGCCTATGTCCAAAAACGAAAACCCAACTTCAAGCAGTTCAAACGGAAACCTTGAATGGTTCGTGTCGCAAGCCTATCAATTACATGAAAACAACCAAGTTTCACAATAAGAGACTAGACAATCGTGCAGGTGTCATTGAAAAATGGGGAATGGGAACCCTAAATATCCTCGATTGGTGCAAACAGAGATGACTAAAAAGTTAGGCCACAAAAATATTTCTGGTGGATTCAAGAAAATCCTTTATCAGATGCTCTCAAAAGGCACTATTTCATGCACTAATCCAGAAAAACCCAACAGTAGATTACAAAAATACAAACTGGAATTCACACAAAATGAACCAACGACAAATCAGCCTACCTAGCACTAAGAAAAAAGCCAGTACTTATGTCTGTGCCTACCTCATCTTGAGACAAAAAAATGAAGTTTTGCTGCTGCTGCGAAAAAATACCGGCTATTGCGATGGACAATATGGACTGGTCTCTGGCCATGTCGAAGATGGAGAGCCAGCCACTGCAGGAATGATCCGTGAAGCTAAAGAAGAAGCCGGTATTGAGATTTTGCCTTCCCAGCTCCAAGTCGTCCATGTCGTCCACAGATACTCCAACCGGCAAAATATCGATATCTTCTTTGAGTGCACATCTTGGAAAGGAGAGCTCGTTAATCAAGAACCGGAAAAATGTGCCGCCTTGGAATTTTTCCCCCTGGATAATCTCCCGGACAACACAATCCCCTACATTGCACAAGCTCTTCAAGCTGCGGCAAATGGAATTTGCTATTCTGAAGATGGTTGGGAGTAATTCGAACACTGATCGATCACTTCATTCAGACCAGGATAGCCCGATAAGTACCGCTTGATATTCTTAGTGATTCTTTCCATCTCTTTGCGCGGATTTTGAGCCACTGCCTTATCGTGGCGGATACGGCCGGGATCGATCTGAACCGCTTTTCCATTGTAGAAACCGTAATTCACTTCTAAGTTCTGTGAATGGTCCCGATACCCTTTTTTGGTACGAGAGACAAATAGCGCATAGATCTGCCGGGCCGCATCTTTGGCCTCGCTGACTTTTCCTTCCTGGTAAAGCTTGTCTAAGTAGGGCAGAACCAGCTCGACTTTCCTCTGAAGGATAAACGGATATTTTTCCAACGAGATCTGATACATTTTTGCATCTTTACCGATCACTTCAATTGTCTGATTAAGAACCGTCGAGCCATCAAAGTGGTTGTAGATGACGCCTGTCTCTGCTTGAAGGTCTTTGAGGGACATCGCATACCGCTTAAAATTTTTCTCCAGATGTTTGCGTCTGTTGAAGAGAGAATTGCGGGGATTGAAAAACTTAATCACATATTGATGATCAGCGCTTTCATATGCAGTGAGCTGTCCGCCACAGCCAAGATACGTGAACCGCTGTTTTAAAATCTCTGAGGCGATTTGTTTTGAGACAGGATCGGGGTTGCTCGGGGTTCTTTTTAAGATTCCGGGATGGCAAAAATCTTTGGGCCCAAATTCAGGATGGTCAGATCGGAAATAGTCATGGCCCACAATAAAGGCACTCACGATTAAAGCAAAAATAATAAGCTTCATTAACATAACAACACAGCATTCTAGTAGAATTTCAATATTTTAACTAGGGCGTGTCCCTAAACCTCGACTTGCATAATAAGGAGATAGGCTAGTAGAATTCCGACGCAGATAGTATCGTTGTGAGAGAGGAAAAGTTCGTTGGCGTGTATTTAAATCGATCACTACCCATCGAAGATTTGTCGGCTTTTGACCGTGTGTTTACTATTAACCCGCCAGTCAAAAATGAGACAAAGTGCGCCAGCGAGACAAGGCCAGATCAAAGCGAAGCGGTCTGAATGAGGAGCTCATAGTAGAACTATGAGCGACGAAGAAGATTGATATGGCAAAGTCGCTAGCCCAGCAATTTGTCTAATTTTTGACTGGTGGGTTAATAAGTATTCAAAAGGAAATAGCGATCTCAAGAGGGATTGTAGGGAGGATGCAGATGAACTTTTTTAGGTGTTTAATTTTGGCAACGATTATGTGTTGCCATAGTTGTGTTGCTCTGCAGCCTACTTCTTGCCAACGAATTTTGACTTATATTGAAAATAACTTGCCCAAGCAGGGAGTTTTAAAAAGGTCTGGAGATTTTGTTTATGTTGCCTTAGATGAGGACTATATTCATAAATTAGTCGCCCTTATTCAAGATGATGGATTTGAGGAGCCGCCTTATTTTGGTCAGCTCTATGACACTGGGGCTCATATATCGGTCATTTCTCCAGAGGAGTGGGTGGATAAAGGGTCCTCAGGCATTTCAGAAATTGGTGAGACAGTTTATTTCCAGCCCAAAGGGTGTCAAATTTGGGAAACACCCCATTGGGAGGGAGTTGAGCGTGTTTGGGTTGTTCTTGTAGATGCTCCAGTTCTAACACGGCTAAGAGACAAATATGGATTTGCTGTAGAATCTCATTATCATATCACTATAGGTGTGAAGCCCAAAATAGCGAAGGCTGCGTGAAAACTTTTTTGATTTGGGTTGAAGCGAGCCGGCCGAAAACTCTGATCGCCAGCATCAGCCCTGCGCTGATCGGAACGGTCTTGGCTTGGAATACCGGGTCATTTTCCTTACTGACCTTCCTGCTGACGTTAATGACCGGTGTTGCCATTCAGGTTGGAACGAACTTCGCTAACGACTATTTCGATTTTCTCAAAGGAGCAGACACGAACGAGAGAAAAGGGCCCCGCCGTGTGACCCAATCTGGGCTGGTAGCCCTTCCCATGATGAGAAAAGCCATTATCGTCGCGTTTACTCTTGCTGCCGTATCAAGCGCTTACCTTGCCACCATCGACGGCCCTTATATAAGCCTTCTGGCAATTATCTATATCGGCCTGAGTTTAGCGTACACCGCAGGACCGATGCCGCTGGCCTATCTAGGGCTGGGCGATTTCTTCGTTCTCTTCTTTTATGGACCAGTTGCTACGCTGATTACCTATTATCTTCAAACGCATGAGATTCCTCTTCATGTCGGGATCTTGGGCCTTTGCCCAGGCCTAATTTCAACGGCAATTCTGACTGCAAATAATCTTCGGGATGTCAATGAAGATCGAAAATGTCATAAAAAAACGGTTGTTGTCCGTTTCGGAGAGACTTTTGGAAAGATCGAATATACCGTCTGTATAGCCGCAGCATGCTGCATTCCCTGCCTTTACGGCCATTACCTCATGCCAATGTTGCTCATCCCCGCTTTTGTTCCGATGAAAGCCGTGTGGACAATCCAAGATAAGCGTCTGCTCAATGTCCCATTTGCGCAAACCGGAAAGTTTCTCATTTTATATACCCTACTTCTTACTATTTCTATGGTTTATGGAATTTAAAATTTTCCACTTTAAGATCACTCTGGAAGCCTTCGGAATGAAAGAAGGATTTTTACTCCAAAATGAGAATCACTGGAGCGAAGTCTCCCCGCTTCCCGGGAGAAGCCGAGAAACCTTAAGCGAGGTGTTGCAGCAGCTCAAGGCTGTGCAAAACGGATATCAAGGGCCGTTATTTCCATCGGTAGAGTTCGGCCTCTTTGGGCTGAGCTCTCCCAAAATGACCGATGCTCCTGTCTGTTTATATCTGAATGGCACCGTGCAAGATATTTTGAAGCGCGCTAAAGCAAGCCATGGCTGCAAGACAGCTAAACTTAAAGTGGGTCATTTGGATGTTCCTGCAGCTTTGTTCTTAGCCAACCTTCTTAAAAATGAGTTCAGGCTGCGTCTAGACATTGTCGGAAAGTGGAGTCAAGAACAAACAACTCGCTTTCTTTCCAATTTTGCTCCGGAAGATTTTGAGTTCATCGAAGACCCCGGCCACGACATTTCGCCTTTTCCCATAGCTTCCGATGATCAAGCGTTATACAGTATAGGATCTATTGTTGTCTGGAAGCCTATGGTTAAGGGGATGCCGCAAAAAAAATCACCGGTGATTTTGAGCAGCAGCTATGAGAGCGGGGTTGGCATCCATCAGATCGCTTCTCTTGTTAAAGCTTGGGAGATTCCTTCTCATGACTTGGGAATAGGCACAGCGGTCCACGTCCAGAAAGACCCGCTCACAGACCCTCCCTTTATCCGCGAAGGAAAGATCCATTTCCCCCCGGAATTTCACATAAAAAAAGAAAGAGTGACACCATGCTAATTACGGATGAATTTACCTGGGACCATGCTTCACTAGAAGACTTCGTCGAAGGGATGTGTAAACAAATCGAAGCATTCCCCTATGAACGTGTCGCCTTTTGGGCTCCCTCCACGCCTGAAGTCGTCTTGACCCTGCTGGCATGTTGGAAAAGCGGAAAAATAGCCTGCCCTTTAAGCACCCACCTTCCCTCAGCAGATCATGCACTGGCCCAGCTCGGCACAGAACTGTTTACCCCGACTTTCCCCGATCCTGAAACACCCCGCTCCACGGAATGGGACCTTTCTAAAATGGGAGTCTTTCTCTTTACCTCAGGCTCGATGAGCAAGCCGAAGATCGCCGCCTTGAGTTTAGGCAATCTTGTTTCGAGCGCCATCGGCTCGTTCAACACCATTCCGTTGCAGTCGGATGATCGTTGGGCTTTAACGCTGCCTCTTTTCCATGTTGGAGGGATAGGGATCTTAATCCGATCATATCTGGCCAAAAGTTTCGTGATGCTCGGCTCCAACTGGCAGCATGCAACCCATCTCTCTTTGGTGCCAACACAACTCTTTAGGCTTTTGCAAAACCCGCAAGAGATGCCCGATCTAAAAACGATCTTGCTGGGAGGATCGCCTCTGCCGGACCTACTGACACCATGGAATGTTTACCCGACCTATGGAATGACAGAGATGAGCTCTCAAATCGTCACGAACCATCAGCTCCATCCGTATGCCGAGATGAAGATAACCGAAGACCGTGAGATCTGGGTCAAAGGCCCCGTGCTATTTCAAGGCTATTATGAGCAAGGAAAGCTGACCTTGCCGTTGCAAGACGGCTGGTTTGCCACCAAAGATCTCGGCTGCTGGGAAGATGGCCACTTTAAAATCATCGGAAGGAAAGACAATCTCTTTATTTCCGGCGGGGAGAATATCCAGCCTGAAGAGATCGAAGAAGTCATTCGGAGAGTCTGCGGCTTGCACGATGCGGTCGTTGTGCCGCTCCCCGATAAAGAATTTGGAGCACGGCCTGCCGTTTTTCTAAAAAACCCTTTGCCGCTTGAAGAGCTTCAAGACATGTTGAAAGCTCATCTGCCGAAATTTAAAATCCCGATCAAGTGTTTTGAACTACCGGAAACCGGTCTTAAGCCCCATCGAAAGTCCCTCACTGAAATGGTTCTCCAGTTTTCTAAATAGTCGGATGGACTCTTGTTTTTAAAAGCTTTTTTCCTGATACTTCCTGCTTATGTGCAAGGCACTCTTAACACTTTTTTTACTTCCTGCCTTACTCTTCGCCTCAGAGAGTAAAAAAGAGATCGCCCTCTCGCACAACTGGACTGCAACGCCTAATGATCAAAATTTTGTCCAGCAGGGAGGTCTTTCCCGTGTGTGGAAAACTCTCCAAGAGAAAAATGTCAACCTCTACGCCACAGATCTAAAGAATGAGAAAGACGATCTCAATTTACGCTACGTCATTGTGTGGAATAAGCCCGGGTGCGGCTCCAAAGAACTTTTTAAGAAGTTTACTCCCAAAAAACTCCTCTTATTCATGTGGGAGCCTCCGACTGTCATCAAGTATTCTTCTGAATATTTGTCCCACTTTAAGAGGGTCTACACCTGGAACGACGACCTCGTCGATAATAAAAAATTCTTCAAGTTTTATTACCCAGAACTCAAACCCATGATGAACAATCTTCCCTCCTTTGAGGAAAGAAAGCTCGTCACTCAAATATCATCAAATAAAAAAAGCAGACATTCAAAAGAACTCTACAGTGAAAGGGAACGAGTGATTCAATTCTTTGAAGATAAAAAAGAGTTTGACTTCTACGGATTTGCTTGGGAAGAGAAGGGGTACAAAAACTATCGGAGATCCGTCGAAAATAAGCTAGAGACCCTCAAAAACTACCGCTTCAACGTCTGCTATGAAAACATCTACGATATCAAAGGTTATATCACGGAAAAAATCTTTGATAGCTTTGCTGCCGGTGCTATCCCGATCTACTGGGGGGCTAGCAATGTCACCGATTATATTCCCAAAAATTGTTTCATCGATCGACGGGACTTTAAAGACTTTGCTGCGGTCTATGACTACATTCGAACGATGGATAAAGCCACCTACGAGACCTATCTAAAAAACATCCAGGCCTTTCTCCAGAGCGACAAGGCAAAGCTTTTCTCTTACGAGATGTTCGAAGTCATCTTCCTCGAAGCGATCCGTTTCCCCTAAAAAATCATGTGATGGATTGTGCGAAATAGGGTTGATTCCTATAATCCGACATTTAATTGAGTTTCCCTTTTTGTAATAGGCAGTAAAAAATGGTTTCAAAAAGCCCCTATTTTCAGCAGGTTGATGGCGCTGTTGCTCACACTTACCTTACGCAAGGCGAGTTAGCCCTCCTCAAAGGGGACTTGAGTGGACTCGAGCTCTTTGAAAAAGCCGCTGAGCTCGACCCTTGCAACGCTGAAATTTTTTACCGTCAAGGCTTGGCTCTTTTTGAACACGGATCCACCGAAGTGAAAGAAAAGGCTCTTCTCTTAGCGACGAAGAAATTCAAAACCGCCACTCAGCTCAATCCCCGGTATTTTGAAGCCTGGCATACCTGGGGAAATACTCTGTATCTCCTCGGGAAGACCACCAAAGAATACCATTATTTTCAAGAAGCAGAAGATAAACTCAAAAAAGCCCTCCAGCTGAGCGAAAATGCCCCCTCAGATCTTTATGCAGAACTCCAGTGGGACTATGGAAAAACTTGGACGGAAATCGCCTTGCATTCCGGGGAAGCCGTCGATTTTCAAACCACAATCGACATCTTCCAAAAAGTAGCCGGCATTCCTCACGAGCTTCCTCAAGAATTCTGGAATGACTACGGCCTGGCTTGCATCGAAATGGCCGACCTTGTCAATGATATAAGGTTGATCGTCAAAGCCATCCACTGCTTTAAAAACGCAGTGGCACTAACACTCTCTTCCTTTGAAAGCTGGTTACTGCTCGCTCGCAGCATGACCCGCCTCTACGGACATACCCACGATGAAGACCATTTTAACCAAGCCCACGAATGTTTTTCTGCTGCCTCTCATCTCAAACCCTATAGCCTGGAGCTTTGGCATGAGTGGGCCCTCTTTCTTTTAGATGCTGGAAAAAGAACGCAAGACCCCAAAAGACTGCGTGCTTGTTTAGAAAAATGTCAGCGTGGATATGTGTTTAATGCCAAGAACGCAGAACTGATCGGCACGTGGGCAGAAGCTTTAGCAACATTAGGCCAAGCGACCGACCGGATCGATCTTCTGTATGAGGCGCAAAATAAGATCAATGAAGCGATGGCTCTTTCTGAAGAAGAAAATCCGCAAGTGTGGCACTCGTATGCAAAAATTCTATTCTCATGGGGGCTTTATTTTGAAGATTTGGACTATTTCTATCAAGCCATCGAAAGCTTTCAAGAAGGGATTTCCATTGACAGAACACGGCATAAAGACTGGTACGGGATTGCCCAAGTTTATGCCAAAGTCGGCGATGCTGATGATGATATCGATGCCTTTGAAAAAGCCGTCCGATTCTATGCCAAAGCCTTCGATTTGAAACCGATCAGCTCCCATTATTTTGACTACGGTTTTGCCCTCTCTCGCTTGGGCGAAATGAAAGATGACCCGGAGCTTCTCAAACGGGCGCTGTCGTATTTTGAATATACCCTCCAGTCTCAGAAAAATGCTCTCTATCTTCATCCGGAATGGCTCTATCACTATGCGATCACGCTTGATCTTTTGGGCGACTGCTATGAAGATCAAAACGGTTATCAAAAGTCTTTAGAAATTTTCTCACAAGTCCTCATGATCGATCCCGATTTCCCCCGTATTCACTACCGGATCGGACTCGCGTATGCGCATCTTGGAGAAGCTCTGGGAGAAATGGACCATTTTTACCGCGCCATCAACCACTTCCGTCTAGCGCTAAAGCAGGAAGAGGAAAATGATTTTGCAATCCTCGATTGGGGCATTACCCTTATCAATATCGCCCAGCATACGTACGATAAAGATCTCACAGAGCAGTGCCACAGAGAAGCTGAGGCCAAACTCCTCCATTCAGCCCGCCTTGGAAACCTCCAGGCCTTTTATCATCTTGCCTGCCTTTACTCTCTTTTAAAACAGTACGATAAGTCGATGCAATTTATCTTCAAATCCCATGAGGCCAAGTCACTCCCCGCTTTGGAAGAACTACTGGATGATGATTGGTTAGATGGACTGCGAATGACAACGTCTTTCCAAGAATTCTTGACACATCTCCAACACGGCTAAATAGACCTCTTTCGAAATTAAGGTTCTGTCGATTTTCAGGTTCTTTTGAGCCGATTTTCGATTTTCTTTGCAGGGGTAATATCCAGACGTATATGACCCCTGCAAAGAAAATCGAAAATCGGCCAAAATAATCCAGAAAATCGACGAACCCTTAAATTCGAAAGAGGTCTAATGGTAGTTTCCACTGATTCGTTTAATAAATCCGTTGGGCAATTATCGCAGGGAAGCGACTTCCCTCCGCTTGAGAATTTGAAATCGAAAGGACTCGTCCTAGCAATGTGTTCGATTTTCACTAGCCTATTTATGCTCCCTGCAGATCGAATCATTGCCAAAAAAATCGTCGGCCAATTGATCACAAAAAAAGTGTTACATGAGATTGCCAAACAACCTTTTTTGGGGGCAGTTCCCCGCTTGACGAACTCTGTGACGGGATCGTGTTTAACGTTTGGCTCAGCAGCACTCTTACATGAACAGTTAAAGGAAAAATATCCGAAAGATCCCTTTGGGGCCTCCGCCATGGCTCTTGCCGGCGGAACTGTGCTCGAAAAGGGGATCACATCGCCTTTAGCAACATTGACCCTCCGAATGCAAATCCAGGATAAAAAATTTTTCATCGCCTTAACCGAGATCTTTCGCTCACAGCACCCGATAAAATCTCTTTATGCCGGGACCTCGGCCTTGCTCATCAGAGATCTTTTGTATCTGCCTGTCAGCATTCCTCTGGCTGAAAAACTCAAAGCAACGTTTTCCACTTCGCACTCATCCTCATTAACCTTATTCTTTCAATCGGCTTTAGCCTTCTCCTTCAGCGGGACAGCAGCTTCAATACTAAGCCATCCCTTCCAATACATCGGGATTCAGCAAAAAAATAATCCTCTGACAGTCAGACAAATCTTTGCCAAAACCTTGAGCGAAAGCGGCGTTTTTGGGTTTTATCGCGGATTCAAGCTGTCCGCAGGACGCATCTGTCTTTACAACTGTTTCTTTGGAAGCGCGATCTCCCTGGGAGAGCGGCTCGTCAAACGGTTCTCCTAGAGGTTTTCATCTCCATCTGATAGAATAACCGGAAACTAAAGGAATCTATTTATGGATCGCCGGACGATTATTTTTGTGGTTTTAATGACAGCGGCCTTTTATGGAATCAACCATTTTCTCTTCCCTTCCAAACCTATTGCGACAGCTCCTGTTACAACTGTTCAGGCGCCTGCTCGCCAAATAGCCGCTCCTTTGCAAAGCGGTGCCAAAGCCCCTTCTGATGAAACGTTGTATGTCATTGAGAATAAATACCAGCAGCTAGTTATTTCAAGCATCAATGGAGCGATCGCTGAAATCAATCTTCCATTTCGAAGCAAAGAAAATCCAGATAGCGTCGTTAGAAAAATCGGTGTCGACACGATTTTAGAAAAGGAGTATCCCCAAAAAGACCGTTTCCCCGCAGGTCCTTATCAAACGTACCAAGGCGCCTTCCAAGAAGGCTCTGTTGATAACTACTATCCCCTGCTGCGACGCAATGTCGATCCGCGGTTTTATGCCATGGCCACCTTGACAAGCGATCCAGAGAGCGCAAGTACCGTTTTCAAAATGACGCGTCTTGAAAAAAATGTCGTTCAAATGGAAGGCGGAGCGAATGGCACCCGGATCACAAAAACCTATACACTTCCCGAAGATGACTCTCGTGCTCCTTATTCGTTTGATATGACCATCCAAGTCGATGGAAACACTGAAGATCTCTCTCTGACGACAGGCGTCCCGGAAGTCGAGATTGTTTCGGGAAGTTCGACGCAGTCGTTGAAATACCGAATGACAAGAAACCAAAAAGGCGCTGTTGAGCAGCTCTCGCTGCCCAAAACAGCGACGACTATCTCTTCGATAGTTCCGGATTGGATCGCTAATTCCAATGGCTTTTTCGCTGTGATTTTACATCCTCAATCCGAAATGCACTCCGGATTTACCGCCTATAAAATCCCCGGCAGTGAGGTTCCGACACGGCTGACCATCATCGACTCTCAATATGATCTTTACCCCGCGGGTAACTACCCGGGCTATGATCTGCGCCTGCCGTTCAAAAACAATGCGGGTACCTATCAATTCAAAGTCTTTGCTGGCCCGCTAGCCACCAACATTTTAGAAAAAAACGATGCCGTCTATAACGGCGACTATGTTGCTGTCCAAAGTTTCCATGGCTGGTTTGCCTTCATCTCCGAGCCGTTTGCCAAATTCCTATTCTTCCTGATGAAGATCTTTTACTCGGTTGTCCATTCGTGGGGCCTTGCAATCATTCTTTTGACCATTGCTCTACGTATTATGCTTTATCCGCTCAATGCGTGGTCGATCAAATCGACCATAAAGATGCAAAAATTGGCTCCCAAGCTCGCAGCTCTCCAAGAACGGTATAAAAAAGATCCAAAGAAAGCCCAAATGGAGATCATGGGGCTTTATAAAGAACATGGCGTCAATCCTCTCGGCGGATGTTTCCCATTGCTGATCCAAATGCCTTTCTTGATCGGGATGTTCGATCTTCTAAAGTCGACCTTTGAACTCCGCGGGGCAAGTTTTATTCCGGGATGGATCGACAACCTGGCCGCACCTGATGTCGTCTTCAGCTGGCATACGCCGATCTGGTTTTTTGGATCGTCCTTCCATTTACTACCGATTTTGCTCGGCGTCACGATGTTCATCCAACAACGGATGTCGGGATCGGCGCCTAAAGATCCTAGCAAGATGACGGACCAGCAAAAACAGCAGAGGTTTATGGGCAACATTATGACCGTCGTGTTCACCGTGCTGTTCTACAACTTCCCCTCCGGTTTGAACATTTACTGGCTATCTTCGATGCTGCTCGGTATTCTTCAACAATGGTGGATGACTAAAAAAATTAAGCTAACTTCATGAAGGCATGGGAAGATTTTCTTCAGACCCAAGAGAAAAATCTCGGGTCTGAAGCCATCAACAAATGGGCAAAGCCTCTAAAAATTGTTTTTTTTGACGCCGGCAATCTTTACCTCGAGGCTCAAGACTCGTTTCAACTCAACTGGTTTGAGCAGCATCTCCGTCCGCAAATCCGCACCTGTTTTCGAAATAACAACCACCGTCTTATCAAGGTTCATCTCTCCCTTTCAGGAGCTACGACCGCCAAGAATAAAAAAATCTGGAAGCCAGTGCTCAACCTCTCCCAGGACCCCTTCAATCCAAACTGCCGTTTGACAACGTTTTTCCCCGGCCAAGCAAATCTGACCAGTTTTTCTCTGCTGCAAGAATCTCTTGAAAAAACACTCTATAACCCGATCTATCTACATGGCCCATCCGGCTCGGGAAAAACCCATTTGCTGATGGCCGCTTTTGCTTTTTTGACAGAGCAAAAAAAACAGTGCTTTTATGTGACAGCTGGGACGCTGACAAATCACATTGTCGCTGCCATGAGAACTGGCGGCATGCAAAAACTACGAGAGCTCTACCGGCAGCATGATGTGCTGCTTGTCGATGACGTCCATCAACTTGCCCACCGCAGCGCCACCCAAGAAGAGTTTTTCAACACCTTCAATGCGCTGCATCTGGCAGGAAAACAAATCATTTTGGCCGGAAGAGACCTCCCCTCTCGACTCGAAGGGATTGAACCTCGTCTCACAAGCCGGTTTGAATGGGGCCTTGTACTGCCGCTCCTTTGTTTAACAGTCCCCGAGCAAAAAACATTTTTTCAAAAAAGAGCCCAAGAGAAAAAACTAATTCTTTCTAAAGAGATCGAAACTTTCCTTTTACACCATTTGACCAGCGTGAAATCTCTCCAAAGCGCTTTAGAAACGCTCTCGATTAGAAAAGGAAAAAATGAGATCACATTGCCGCTTGTCCAGAAATGGCTTGAATCGTTGTTGGAAGATCAAAAACGGCAAGCTTTGACTCCGGAGAAAATCGTCCAAGCAACAGCGGAGATCTTTGAAATCCCGACATCTGACATCTTAGGGAGAGCGCAAAATCAAACCTGCACCACACCTAGGCAAGCGGCAATGTATCTGTGCCGCTCAATGCTTCAAATGCCGTATTTGAAGATTGCAACGATCTTTTCAAGAGATCATTCGACAGTGATGACGAGCGTTAAAAGGGTGGAGAAAAAAATAGGAGAGCAGGACGATTCCATGCTCTCCACAATCAATTCGATCAAGTCAAGGCTTAAATCTTGATAAACGGCTGTCCAGGTTTGCCGTGTTGGGCAGGCCCTGTCGGTGGCATCTGATGCGGTTGACGGCCAGGACCCTTGCCATCGTCTTGCGGCTCGCGTCCTTCGCTGAGATCTTTTGCCTTCTTTCTCCAGCGCTCAACAGCTTCCACAAAGATGGGAGCAAAACGGCGTAGAGCTGAAGGATCAGCGCCAATTCCCATTTCCAGCACACAGTGCATGAGGATCAGCTCCTCATTCACGGCAACTCCAATGCCTCCGCCGGCCATTTGGCCGCCAAGCATGGAACCTTCCAGCAGTGCCTCATACAATTTCAAACGATTCCCTGAGTCTTTTGGAAGACCATCAAGAATCGGAGAATACAGATAAAGGCGGTCTGAATGCGGTTCATAGGTTAGGTGCAAAGAAAAGGTATTATCAATACCCAAAATACAGGTGTGGTTCTCATCAAACTGCAGCTCCAGATTAAGTTCTTTTCCGAACTCTTTCAGGTTTGCCTTGGCGTTCTCATAAGACATTGAAAGATCTCCTCATATTGTCTGAGAAAGCAGTGTCTCAATTTACCAAAAAAATTGCAAATACAATCCTTCTAATGTATTAAGAATTTAAAATGGACCATCCTTTTGAAATATCCCCGGGAGAGCCTACCCCTCTAGGAGCGACCCCATCTGACGATGATGTCAACTTTGCTTTTCACTCTTCTGCGGATAAAGAGGTTGCTCTAGTGCTCTTTAAACCGGGAGAAACGACTCCTATTGCCCAATTTACCCTCAATCCGGGCGTCAACCGGACCGATAAAGTCTGGCACATCAAAATTAAAAATCTTTCTTTTCTTTTTGACTACGGCATCCAAATCGGCAAAGAACTTCTCCTGGACCCTTATGCCACCTGCGTCAACACCAGCCCTCTCTGGGCTACTCCAACCTATAAGCACCCATATAAACCTCTGGGGCGATATAAACCTGAGCCGACCCCCTTCAACTGGGAAAACGATGCCCCTCCCTTGATTCCGTTCCAAAACCTAGTCATCTATGAAATGCATGTCAGAAGTTACACCCAAGACCCCTCAAGCGGTGTCAAACAGCCCGGGACCTTCCTTGGCATGATCGAGAAAATCCCTCACTTGAAAGAACTCGGGGTCAATGCCGTTGAACTGCTGCCGATTTTTGAGTTCAACGAATGTGAAAATCCGAGGGTTAACCCTGAAACCGGCAAAAAACTGTGCAACTACTGGGGCTATTCGACCGTCAATTTTTTTAGCTTGATGAACCGATACGGCACTTGTTCAGAGTTCAAAACCCTCGTGAAAGAACTACACAAAAATGGGATCGAAGTAATCCTCGACGTTGTCTACAATCACACTGCTGAAGGAAATGAAAATGGCCCTACCTATTCGTTCCGTGGACTCGATGAAAAATCGTATTATATTTTAGGAGCAAATGGAGAATATTACAACTACACTGGCTGTGGAAATACATTCAATTGCAACAATCCGATTGCCAGCGATCTGATCATCGATTCTCTTCGCTACTGGGTCAACGAAATGCATATCGACGGCTTCCGTTTTGATTTAGCCTCCATTCTAACTCGCAATGAAGAAGGCTACCCCCTGGAAGATCCTCCGATAGTCCGCCGCATTGCCGAAGATCCGCTAATGAACAATGTCAAACTGATCGCTGAAGCCTGGGATGCAGCAGGCCTTTATCAGGTTGGCAACTTCCCTTCGTATGGAAGATGGGCCGAATGGAATGGCAAATACCGCGACATCATTAGAAAATTTATTAAGGGAACCGACGGAAATGCCGGACCGTTTGCCGGCGTCGTCACTGGTTCGCAAGACCTTTACAACTACGAAGGCAAGCCGTATTTCAGCATCAACTTCGTCACCGCCCATGACGGCTTCAGTCTGCGCGACCTCGTTAGCTATAACAACAAGCACAACCTGGCCAATGGAGAAAACAACCAAGACGGCGCCAATGACAACGAAAGCTGGAACTGCGGACATGAAGGCCCCACCAATAACGCTAAAATCTTGATGTTCCGTCAAAGGCAAATGAAAAATTTTGTCGTAGCCCTCATGATCTCAATTGGAACACCCATGATGCTCATGGGCGATGAATATGGCCACACGAACGGCGGCAATAACAACACCTGGTGCCAAGAAGGGCCGATCAATGATTTTCTTTGGAACCAGCTCGATCAAGAAAAAGAGCTTTTTCGTTTTTTCAAATCGATGATCGCCCTTCGAAAAAATAACTCCTTATTCAAACGGACAACTTTTCTTCAGACCGAAGACATCGACTGGCATGGACTAACCCCCTTTCACCCCGATTGGTCGGCATCCTGCCGCTTCGTCGCCTACACCTTGAAAGATAAAGTCAAAGAAAATCATCTCTATATTGCGTTTAATACGACGAGTACACGCCCTACAGTTCACCTTCCACCGGCGCCCGCTGGTAAAAAGTGGTACCGCCTTGTCGACACATCGCTTGCCGCCCCGAATGACTATATCGACAACCCGACACAGTTCCAACCGCAAAAAGTCATCTGCAAAATGGAAGCCTATTCATCAATTATTTTGATCGCGTTGTGATTGTTATGGAAATCATATTGTGTTATCTTGAAAGTTAGAATTGGAGGTTTGTAATGAAGCGCAGTGCTGTTCTTCTGGGTTCGATCTCATTTATCTTAGGAGGATGCTACTACAGCGGCAATCTTCCATCGATCTTGTCAGAAGCCAGAGCTTCGAATCGTCCGATTGTAAGCTTTGTCCCTGTGATTGACCATTCAAAAAACGATCTGAATTGGAATGTTTCGCAAGAACTCACCAAAGCGATCCGAGATCGCCTCGCTCAAAAAAAACGCGTTTATATGGTCGGTGAGGATCATGTCGCTGCCCTCTCTCAAAAAGCACTCTCTGCGCACACTCCATTCGAAGGCGATACGTCATGGGTTCGAAGATCGTTCCCGGAAAGTGAGTTTGTCGTTTTCATGGAGCTGATGGAGCACAATGAAATCCCCGCAATGCCCAAAGAGCCGCAAGACTCTCCCGCAGACCTCACAATGGCTTTGCGTGTTGTTGTTGTCGATGTCCGAGAAAAAACTCCAAAGGTAGTTCTGCAAGAAATTGTCGAGCAGTCGCATCACATTCCACGGCAATTTAACAAAGTCAATTTAAACCAGGTTCCTTGGGGCGATGAAGCATTTGATGTCTCTCCTCTGGGGATTGCCCATGATCAACTTTGCAAAGAAGTCGCAACACGCGTTGAAGACTACATCTTGATTGCAGGCGTTAAATAAGATGGTTGGAGATTCGATCTATATTATCTTAGTTTTTAGCCTCATTGCACTCATCACAAACACCATAGCCTGGCGGAAAGGTTTCTATATCTGGAGACCTTCTTCTCCTCCTGCGATCTCATTTAAGAATGTCGGCTGTCTCTTTGCTATCTACATTGGCGTCACCTATGTACTAGCAAGTTATTTTGGAGCGCTGCTCCAAAAATACGCTGAGACTCCGATACCGACCGGCCTGATCCTCTTTTTACAGTACCTCTTGATTACGATCATGCTCCTGGGATTTTATCTTTATTGCCATACGCAAGCCAAAATCGTTTTCATTAAAATTTGGAAAAATCCTACCCTGCAGCCGCCAACATCGCCCTTGCATGATTTCATTTTTGGCATCCTTGCCTGGTTTGTGGCTTTCCCTGTTGTCCAAGTGATTGGCCAGCTGATGGATATGATCCTTTTTATCATTTTCAGTTTTGAAGGGTATGAGCAAGTCGCTGTAAAATACCTCAAAACAACCCTTCAAAGCCCATCCATGACCGTCCTCGCTCTGATTTCGATTGTCATTGTCGCCCCTGTTGTCGAAGAGTTTTTATTCCGAGGTGCCTTGCAGACCTATTTAAAAAGATACTGCCAACCCAAAACCGCGATCCTCATTGCTTCAGTTTGTTTTGGACTATTCCACTTTTCTCCCGAACAAGGGTTTGGCAATATTTCGCTCATCTTCTCCCTTTTTGTTTTTGGATCGTTTTTGGGATATGTTTACGAAAAGCAAGGTTCCTTGTACGCCTCCATTGGGCTGCACCTAGCCTTTAATTTTATCAGCAGTGTTCGGATCTTATTTGGTGATGGATGAATTTGATGCTACCACTCGTTGAAAGTTTCGGAATCTCTGATATTGGGACGACCCGTGCGAACAACGAAGATGTGTGGGCAGAACTTCAAGGCGACCATTTTTATATCCTTGCCGACGGCATGGGTGGCCATCTCGGCGGCGAAGTCGCCGCCAAGGAATCAGTTCTCCATGTCTGCGATGCCTTAGAAAGTTTTCTTCGCCAGCATCCCCATCCTTCGATCCCCGCCGTCCAATCTCACTTTAAGCAGACCTTCACCAAAGCTAATAGCTGGATCCGGTCTCTTGCTCATCAACATCCCGATCTCTCCGGCATGGGAACAACCCTCTGCTGCCTGCTGATCCTCGGCAAAGAACTCATCTACGCCAATATCGGAGACAGCCGGATCTACCGCTTCCGCAACACTCTGGAGCGTTTAACACAAGATCACTCGTTGCGCGAGGAGCTCCTTGCCCAAGGAGAGCTCACAGAAGAAACCGCCGCTGATTTTCCCCGAAAAAACATCCTCACCCGTGCCTTAGGCATCTCGCCTTCCGTCGATCCCGACATCCACCAAAGCTTGGTCCAGCCCGGAGATATCTACTTTCTTTGCAGCGACGGCCTGCATGATGCTCTTAACGACCGGCAAATGGAGACCCTCTTGCGCCAGCATAGCAACATCAAAGAAGCGGCCATCGAATTGATCGAAGCGGCAAAAAAAGCCGGCGGGACCGATAATATCACCATCCTGATCCTAAAAATTAATCTATGATAAAAATTTACCTCGATAACAATGCTACAACAGCTCTTGATCTCCGCGTGATCGAAGCGATGCAAGAGGTCCTCTCCCCTCTTCCTTTCAATCCTTCGAGCGTTCATTGCTTTGGCCAAGAATCTAAAAAGCTCCTCACCAATGCCCGCGATACCATCGCCCATGCCCTCCATGTCAAACCCCAAGAGCTTGTCTTTACTTCCGGTGGAACTGAAGCCCTCAATCTTCTCATTCGCGGCCTCTTCGCTCCTAAAGTCCACATTATCTCTTCTGATGTCGAACATCCCGCGGTCAGACAAACTCTCGACTCTTTAGACGCTCAAGTTACCTATCTTCCAGCTGGCCTTTGGGGCGCAATCCGACCTCATCAGCTCGAAGAAGCCATCACACCGGACACCCGCCTTATCGTCCTCACTGCCGCCAATAACATCACCGGCGTTAAAACCGATCTTCCTGCAATTGCCGACATCGCCCGCAAACACAACATCCCTTTCATCGTCGATGCCATTCAGATGTTAGGCAAAGAACAGTTTCAAATCCCTTTAGGAGTTACCGCCATGGCCTTTTCCGGCCATAAATTCCATGGACCGACCGGAATCGGCCTGGCCTTTATCCGCTCCTCTTTTAAACTAACTCCCCAAATCACCGGAGGCTCTCAAGAATACGGCCGGCGCGCCGGCACAGAAAATCTCCTGGGAATTGTCGGCCTTGCCAAAGCGATTGAATTACTTGCCCTAGAGCTTCCCGCAGCAACACAGCGAATGCAAAAACTTCGAGACAAGCTCACCGACGGTTTGATGGAAACGCTGGAGAATATTGTCGTCCACGGACAAGGGCCTCGCCTCTGCAATACCGTCCATATCGGATTTCCCGGCATCGATGGTGAGACTCTCCTTCTTCAACTAGATCTTGCCGGCATCGCTGCGAGCCATGGCTCCGCCTGCACCTCCGGCGGCCTAGAGCCGTCTCCGATCCTCCTCAACATGCAGATTCCCGCCTCATTAGCCCGAGCCAGCCTCCGGTTTTCTTTAAGCCGCACGACCACCGAACAAGAGATCGATGCAGCGATCGAGCTGATCACCCAATATGTCAAGAAGCAAAAAAGACTCTGAAGGATTTAAACCCAAAGTTCAGGTTTTTAAGATGGCTCTATGGCTCCAATAATAATGAGAATCATCTATTAAAAATTTCTCTGCCAGCAAGAACGTCGACCAAGCGGCATGATTTCGAACCGTTCGATCGGTTGATAGATCTGTTGATCTGACAGATTGCAAGGCCGTTTGTTGAGATATTTGGATATTTGATAAAGAGGCATATAGAGGATAATCTGCGCTTGGTAAACTGTCCCGAAAACATTGTCGTGGCTCACGCTTAAATCGAGTGCAAAATAATCTTTATATTGAGGACGTAATCTGAACTCGCCGCCTAATGTTTTATCATGGCATTTTCTCACTAAATAATAAGGCCCTGTTGCCGCGTAAAGGAAAAAGCTCTTACCTCGCACAACATAGTTTCCTATTTCAGCGTTGAACCCATAATTTGTATATTCACAGGTGCGGTGGATGGCATAATAACCGCCGGCATAACCATCAAAGCTACAGGTAATCTTCCGTTTTTTAACCGCAATCGGTGCATAAACATTGGCACGTAAATCCCATCTTTTCCCTAGCACCTCCAGTCCAGCCCCCATTTGTTGATAACTGCCCAGACGTCCTTGCCTCCAATCCCAAAATACATTGAATCCCAAAATCTGACAGAAGGTATTCGGGGTAGGGACGTATCTACCTGCAAACCCGATGTTTGCCGCATATGTATTGTTATCAAAACGATGGCCGCGCAGATCAACCATTGGCATGATGCGCCCAACGCGATAATTAGGGGCAAAAAGTAGAGCAAGTGTTGAATAGTCTGTGCCAAAACTGATTCCCTGTCCCCATCCTTGAACATGGCGCAATGTGAATCTTTTAGGCCAGAACGAATACCCATGAGGCTCATCAGTTTGTTGAGATGGAGCCGCTGCTCCAAAAATTCCCGCTGACGCCTCGCGCGATTGAGTACTAAATTCACCTGACGCTTCCAAGTGCGAATAAACTGTCGTTGATACATCCGATTTAGGCGCCACTGGTCCAAATTCTACGACGGAATCCAATGCAACGCTTTCTGATTCAGCTTGTTGTTGCCCAGCGGGAATTTCTGTTGCTGCTCCCAACGTTGGTTCCGGCAAATGGGCGATTAGAGCCTGCGGAGGCTGATCATTAGAAATGTCGCTTGTAGTGTTCATTCCATCTACAGCAACGCCCGAGGAGTGAAGAGGTTTAAATGATTTGTGCTTGCTGGTGACAAAGTTGGCAATGATCAAAACACATAAGGTCGCCCCAATGATCAAAACCAGATCAAGGTCTTTGCCCCCTAAGTCTCTAGGGTCCTTCCTAGGACTTTTATCCTTGTGCTTTACCATCAAATTTTGATGTATAATCAAAATTATTATTTGTCAATTTTTTAGCCACGAAATAATTCATCCGTCCTCCGGCGGAAACCAGGCCCTTAATGGCTCGGTTCACTGAGAAAAAAATTTCTGAGAGCCTGTCTGCTTCTAAAACTGAATTGGTTATAACAAAAAAAAGTGTATCAAACCAAAGTTGTAATGTCACCAGTCCACCAAAGTTAAAATGTCACCCCTAGGCTTGAACTAGGGGGGTAAACTTTGGCGAGGCTGATGAATATAAAAGAAGCCAACCGGCTAGGTGTCATGCAATAAATCGATTAAAAGACCAAAAATCATGGATAGTAAGGAAATAAGACCATGGGGAGAAAGAAGAGGAAAACACAAAAGCAAACATCCCTGGAGGTGACATTTTAACTTTGGTTTGACAGAAAATTTTGACAGGAAGATTTGCAAGTGCTCTTGAATCTTTCCTTCTTTTTAGTGAGCTGCTACGAACCCTCTCAATAAATCGTCCGGATGGCGATCGCTTTAGCTCCCCCTAAGAGTGAAGCTTCTTCGACTCTCAGTTCAAATTGTTCAATCCTGACCACCTCTCCCAGGGCTGGAGTATGCCCCAAGAGCTGGGTTACAAGCTCTTCCAAGGTCTCTACCCCATGGGCATCTAAATTGACATGGTAGGTCTTATTGAACTCCTCAATGCGAGTATCGCCTGGAAAGGTTAGGTCGACAACGATGTGGCGCGCTGTGGGAGTCATTTCTTCAAACGACATCCAGGTGTCGGAGAGCCCGAAAATCTCATCGATGATCTCATCCAGGGTCAAAATACCCCGTGCCAGGCCGGCTTCATTGAGGACAATGGCCACCGTTTGGTTATTGCGACGGAACTGCCGTAAAATCGCCATGATCGAATCTTTCTCTGTGATGAACCACGGAGCCCTAGCATAGTCGCGGACTTTTTTTGACTCCTGAAGTCGCAGGAGATCTCGAGGATAAGCAATCGCAATGATATTCTCCGGCTGTTTGTGGTAGATGGGAACAAAAGGAGAGTAACGGGAGTTGAGCAGAGACCTCATCTCGGAGACCGTGCAGATGGAAGGGATCAGCTGGGTACTGCTCAGTGGCTGCATGAGTTCTTTCGCAGTCATATTCCGGAGGGCAAAGATATGGGAAGCGATCGTATTGAACTCCTCTTCATCTTTCTCTTCTAAGATTTTTTGAAGCTCTTCACGGCTTAAGTAAAGCCCCGCATGTTGAGAAGTGCCTAAAATGCGATGGACTAAGCGGCAAAATCCATCAAAGAGCCAGATAACAGGCCTTAGGACAAAAGAAACAGCGTAGAGGACAGGGACGCTGATCATCGCCGCATGTTCAGCATAACGGCGTCCGGCAAAGAGAGGAGCAATCTCGGCAAAAATAAGCACAATAAAAACCTGCGACAAAGGGGCAAGGTCCGGGCTAAGGTGGATCGATTCATAGAAACGGCGGGCTGCTTCAGAGCCGACCTGGAGGGCCGTGTTCACACAAATCAAAGCTGTCCCGAAAAGCCGCCCGGGATGCTGCAATAGGTCATTGAGCCAAATGGCGCGCCGGTTTCCTTTGCTGACATAGTACTGGAGTCGGACCTTGTTGAACGAGACACAGGCCATCTCTGCCATGGCAAAGAATCCCTGAACCATCAAGCAGACGATGATCATCGTTAGAAAAAATTCCCACGAATGATTCATCGTTTTTTCCTCAAACGACGGATGTAGACCCGGCGGACTCTTGTCGGTTCGGCAGCTAGGACATGAAATAAGAAATCATCGGTCATATATTTGCTACCGCTTTTGGGAATATCTCCCATCTTTTCGGTGAGATAGCCCCCAATCGTGACCATATTATTCTCGGAGGCAAAGACGACATCAAAGATTTTCTCAAGGTCTGCAAGCTCCATTTTTCCGCTGGCGATAATCACATCTTCGCCTGACTTCGTGTAAAGATTCGTTTCATCGCGGCGGTCAACAATTTCCCCGATGACAGTCTCGACTAGATCCTCCAGAGCGACAATCCCGGAGACGGAGCCGTATTCATCGACGACAATCGCAAATGAGTCTTGCCGGTCGTAAAATTGCCGAAGAAGGGTTTTAGCCAGAACCGTCTCTGGAACAAAGAATGGCTTTTCTAATACCTTTTTCAAATCCTCGATGGTATGGATCTCTTCACGATGGAGAAAAAAGAGCCGGCTAGTCACCACCCCGATAATTCGATCAAGCCCCTTATCGCAGACGGGGATGCGGGAGCATTCTTGATCAACAAACAGATGCATGAGCTTCGTCAGCGGCTCATCCAGATCAAAAAACAGCACTTCCTCCCGAGGGCGCATCCGCTCTTTGACCGTCGATTCCTGCAAGGCCAAATACCCTTGGACAAGCTCGGCCTCATCTTCGTTCAAAACTCCATAGCTGCGGGAAGTCCGGAGGGCATGCTGCAACTCATCGATCGAAATTTCTTGCTCTTTTCGTAAAAAGAAAAAAAGGATCCTGGAGACATGGTTCGTCATCGCAACGAGTAGCCGCCGGATCGGCATCAAGAGTGACTGCAAAAACCGTATGAGCGGTGCCATTCGGTAAGCGATTTTATCGTTATTGACAAGGCCCAAAGACTTGGGGATGACTTCCCCTAATATCAGCGTCAAAGCCAGTGGAACGCCGACACTCAGCGCCCAGCTCGAAGCCTCCCCAAAAATCGAAGAGGTGACGTTCTGAATCAAGATATTGATCGAGATATTGAGCATGATGATCGTGACGAGAAGCTGCCGCGGATTAGAAAGGAGCCCCGCGATCAGCTGTTTGCGGGAATCTTTATCCTGCTTATAGGTCTTTACCTTCAAGGAAGAGAGAGAGAAAAGGGCCGTTTCTGAAGCCGAAAAGAGCCCTGAAAAAAAGAGAAGCACCGCAAGGACAACGATTAATACTGTCATTAGTAACGGATACTACCATAAATATTCATTAGGTAGTTGCAAAACTCACTTTGGAGCCCAGATCGGAGTTTTGCAACTATACCTCATTAGGCTAAAATCAATCCAGCGACCGCACTAATTTTCAACCACCCATGGTTGGCGCTCGGCATATAATGCATACACAAGGAAGCAAGCGCGATAGCGGTGGACAATTGAATCATGCCAGTAAGAACCTTACTGGGATAGGTGATGGCACGGTGCAACCAGAAAGGATTAAGTCCGTTTCTAATAACCCCTAATAAGCCCATGTTTGTCGGGTCTACCCAACATTCAGTGTATTTGGCGTCATTGGGTGCCTTTGGATCTCTCTGCAAGTATTTCTCATTTTGTGCAGGTGTCCTGTGTATGCTGATGCTGGGCACTAAAATGACGTTGACAATTGCCCAAAGATATCTGGGTATGAATGTTAGTAAATTATTCGTCCGACCTCGACAAGCCAAAAATTGAAAGTATTTGGGAAGATATCGTGAATATCCCGCTTGATATAGTCCGATAAATATTTTGAGTGGATATGAGCGTGCATGTGCGGGCATTTGGCGGGAATCATTTGTCATATAGAACTTACCTTTGACATCATCGTTAAATTTATCCGCATGTGTTGCTCCACCAAAGTAGCCTCCCATACGCGGTAGACCTCCCAGCAGCCGTATTCCAATATAACTGCTCAACGAAGTACCATGCCGCATGCAATCCAAACCCATGACTGCTGACAGTCCTCTTACAGCTAGCCGGGTAACAACATAGGTTGCTACGATCAAAGCTAAATGAGAGACTGTTAAGCTAGAGAGAGGTTCGCGAGCGTTGCTGACAAAGATGTTGCCAACTCTTGCAACAGAATGAAGACTCATTTTCAACCCAATAATTTTAGTTAAACTGTAGTACAAAAACAGATGTTAATTTAACATAAGAAAAAAATTCAGACAATACAAGCCATTGGCTTTGAATAAATAAAAAAATTATTGGTGAAAGTAGACTTTGGTCTGTCCCTCTGGGACTAAGCCCAGATTCCGCTTAAGGACCATTTCGACCCAGGCAGGGTCCGATTGGCTTTGAATTTGCAAAAGCAACTCTTCTTGGGTGGCTAAAGCGACCGCTTTTTCCGCCTCGAGCACTTGAAGACGAGCCGTCATTTCCTGATAGGCGCTATTTTTTTGTCGGACGCCGTGGAGATAAAACACACCGCAAAGAGCAGCAAACGCAATTACCCACCAGTTGCGTTGCAACCAGTGCCTCTGCTCGCGGTAGGAAGTGGTGTAAACTACTGTCATCCTAAGCCTGATTGTATAAAGATATCCTTTTTTGCGATACTACTAAGAAACTGGGTTTTAGGGCTGCTTCTAAGCAATCGGCAGCGTGATATTCGTCTGGCCTTGGTATTTTCCACCGCGGTCGGCATATGACGTTTCGCACACTTCCGCGGCTTGATAGAACAGCACTTGAGCCAACCCTTCATTGGCATAGACTTTGGCTGGAAGAGGCGTCGTATTAGAGATTTCCAACGTGACGTGACCTTCCCATTCGGGCTCGAAAGGGGTCACGTTCACGATAATGCCGCAGCGGGCGTAGGTCGACTTTCCTAGACAGATTGTGAGCACATCCCGCGGAATTCGGAAATATTCGACGCTGCGGGCCAGAGCAAAAGAATTCGGAGGAATGATGCAATAATCCCCTTCGATATGGACAAATGCATCGTCGCGAAAATTTTTTGGGTCGATCAAAGAGTTATTGATATTGGTAAAAACTTTAAACTCTCGAGCCACGCGCAGGTCATAACCATAACTTGAGAGGCCATAGCTGATGACTTTCTGACCTTCGCAGTGACGGACTTGTCCATCTACAAACGGTTCGATCATCTTGTATTTCTGCGCCATTTGGCGAATCCACTTATCTGACTTGATGCTCATGATTTATCCTCTTTTTTAAAAGGTATAGCTCGGCAAATCGTTTTTTGCTAGAGTTTTGTAGAATAGACATAAGGATTTTGGGATAGTTTCGTGGAAGCAGATAATTTTGTTGAATCGACTTGGACAAAACCAGATGAAAAGCTGGAGACGACGCTCCGTCCGCAGTCGTTAAATGAGTTTGTCGGGCAAGAAGCCGTCCGTGAAAGGCTCGATGTCTTAATGTCCGCCGCTAAACAGCGGGGTGAACCTCTAGGGCACTGCCTCTTTCATGGACCTCCCGGCGTTGGAAAAACAACACTTGCGCATGTCATCGCTAAAACGATGGGGACGAATCTCACCGTCACTTCAGGTCCCGTCATAGAAAAAGCAGGCGACTTGGCAGGCCTTTTAACAAATTTAAAACCCGGCGATGTCTTATTTATCGATGAAATCCACCGACTTTCCAAAACGATTGAAGAGTATCTTTATCCTGCGATGGAAGATTTTGCTCTTGATCTCCTGATTGACAGCGGCCCCTCTGCCCGTTCAGTGCAGGTTAAGCTCAACCATTTTACGCTCGTTAGCGCAACAACCCGCGTGGGACTGCTCAGCGGACCTCTCCGCTCCCGTTTTTTATTCACTTCCCGCCTCGATTATTATGAAACAGCGGTCCTTCAGCAGATTCTTTTGCGCTCGAGCCAGATCCTTAAAGTAAAATTAGATCCGGAGGCCGCCGCAGAAATTGCCCACCGCGCCCGAGGAACCCCCCGCGTTGCCAACAACCTCCTTCGCTGGGTGCGCGATTATGCCCAAACCCGTAAACTCTCCCCGGTCGATCAAAAAGCCGCCTCCCAAGCCTTAGAAATGCTGGCGATCGACCAATGCGGTCTGGATGAAATGGATAAAAAGATTTTAAGCGTCATAATTGACCATCATAACGGCGGGCCCGTCGGCGTCAGCACGCTCGCCGTGGCGATTGGGGAAGAGGCTGAAACGATTGCTGAAGTCTACGAGCCTTATCTGATCATGCAAGGGTTCTTGAAACGAACGTTGCGAGGGCGTGAAGCAACTAAGCTCGCTTACACACATTTAGGAAGAACACTTCCATATAAGTTTACCCAGAGTGTGTTTACAAATTAATGTTTCGTCGATTTTCGGGATTATTTTGGCCTATTTTCGATCTAAATGATAGGGTCAATATACGAAAGCTGATATTGACCCTATCATTTAGATCGAAAATAGGCCTCAAAAGAACCCGAAAATCGACAGAAACTTAAATTGTAAACACACTCTAAGGGAGAATTTTATGAAAACAATCGCTAAACTGGTGACTTTTTTGACCGTTTTGCTGGCTGCAATGACCGTTTCAGCTACGGCTCCGCCGGGCCCACAGGCCACCGACTTTTCTCAAAAATCTAAACCGGCGACGATGAAAGTGCTACTGCATAGGCAAGTTCCTGACGTTTTGCTTGAAGCGAAGGGACGGTATGAGATTTACTATCCGCTGGACGAAACAAAAATTTCTTCAGGAATCAACAGCAACCGGCACAAGATTTCCGTCGGTGAATACGGCTTAAAATGGGGTGAGGATTTTAAAGGACTGCATCAGCTCCGCTTTGTCCCTGTCGACTCACAAAGCAGCCTTCTGGTTAATGGCATTCAATACCGCGGATGCATCGAAGTCTGGAGCAACGACGGGAAACTCAATATCATTAATGAAGTCGGCGTAGAGCCCTACCTTAAAGCCACCTTGTCATCTTTATTTCCTCAGCCGCTCCATGATGAAGTGATGAATGCAGTGGCGATCGTTGCTAGAACCAACGCTTATTTTACTGCAGCCCGCAATAAACAATCGGCATGGCATGTGACAGCCTCCGACGTCGGCTATCAAGGAGCCAGTATCCTTCCGAAAAAACATATCGACCGTGCCGTCGATTCAACCTACCATTTGATCTTGACCTACAATGATGCGCCTTTTGCAGCAACGTGGACGCAGAACAGCGCCGGCAAAACAGTCGATTTTGCTGCTGTTTTCCGCAAAGCGATGACTACACCTCCCGGAGTCACAACGCCTATTGCTGCTAAAGATCGTGCGCAGAGCAAATGGACCTGCGCTCTGCCGAAGTCGATGCTCGCTCAGGCGACTCACCTCTCTGAAGTGACAGGAATCGATCTCTATGTCACTCCACAAGCTGAGAAAGTATATGCCATTAAAGTCACCGGTGATGCGCAAGTGAAAGATTTTGATTTTTCAACGTTCCAAAAGATCGTCGGAGCTCAAAAACTGCGCAGCAATGATTTTACTGTCGAGACCCATGGCGATGAGCTCGTCTTCACAGGTTATGGAGAAGGACCCGGCGTTGGACTCTGCCTCTATAGCGCTAAGGCCCAAGCAGAAAAAGGTGAAAAAGCCCCACAGATCCTAGAGGCTTTCTTCCCCAAAACCAAATTAGAGAAAGTAAAATCTTTAAATTAGCCTTTAACCCCTTTTTGGGGTAAAATGAAACTCTTGCTGGGGACCTCATGAGATGAGGCTGTTCGAACCAGGTCAGGACCGGAAGGTAGCAGCCTTAAGAGCGCCGTCTTATGTTATGAGTCATCTCCAGCTTTTTTCTTAGAGACTGTTCGAATCTCTCCACCTGAAGCTGGCAAAACACTATTTGAGTACTTCTAAATCACCAGTAAACAACTCCTTCCTAAAGGAAGAAGCTTTATAGTCAGCCATAGGCTGCCACCTGCGTGCGGTTTACATCGCACGTTGCGCCACCGATAGATAGCGCAAACCTGCAGAGATTTCGACTTGCGTTCAAGTCGCTGTGCTGCTGGTTTCCACAAGAGCATTTAAAGTGGTGTCTTTGCCGGACACCTAAAGCACCACAAAGAGAGCATGTTTGACTACTATAGGCAGGATTAACATAGACCACCCGAAGCTCTTGGGCTTCGGCTTTATACTGGATCATGGACTGGAGCTCACGAAATGCCCACCGATGGAGGCGGGAGCGGACTTTTTTTCCCACTTTAATCCGCGTGCGAATATGGGTCAGATCCTCCAGAACAATCACTCCAGCTTGCTGGGTCTTTGCCTCTTGGATAATGTTTTTGCTCACTTGATGGTTAATATGCTTGATACGACGGGCTTCTTTGCCAGAGATCTTCTTCAGCAGTTGTTTAGACGACTGAGTACCGTTGGACTGAAGCTTGCGCCGTTTTGCAAGAAATTCGTGTCGTTCATGGCGGACCTTGCCTCCGCAAAAAAACTTTCCGCTGCTTGTCGCAGCGAGGACATTTTCTCCCAAGTCTACAGCCATCACCTGAGTCGATGCTGTAAGGGGGACATCGGGCAACTCAATGACCAGATTGAAATACCATCTTCCCTTTTTAAAGACGAGCTCTCCTTCTCTAGGAGCGCCTTGAGAGAAAATGGCTGCCTGGAAGGAGCCCATGCGCATCGGGATGCGGATGCGTCCTTCTGGGGTGTAAAGAGAAATGGTGTTTCCCCGAATGGAATACGTCCGCTTGTCAAAGTGGACGCTCCGGTTTTTGTGAAATTGAATGGTAGGAACGGGTTCATCCTGAGCAATGCTTTTTGCTTTGTAAGCTTTGCATACCGCAAAAATCGCATTGCAGACCATCTGGGAGCCCAGAAAAGAGGTTTTTCGGATTTGAGTATAGACCAAGTTATGCAAGGCAATGCGGTTCCAGCATCGATGTTCTACCGCTGTAGGGACAATGGCATTACAAGCTGCCAGAAAGGCATCGCGCAGCATCAAGAGCAATTTTTCTTGGCTTTTGGAAACTTCAAGCAATATGCTGATGGTTCGTTTCATTGTGAAGCGAGTATACGTAAAGGTAAAATTAATTTAAATTTTTTTAGGAGGGCAGCGCTTCCTCCCAGCCCTGAAGGGCTGGGAGGAAGCGCTGTCAATTAAGATGAAAAGTATAATTGGCCTTCTCTTAAAAGGCTGTCTTTGCTAGACTATTGTGCCCAGTCTACCTTTTCCTTTCATCATCCAGTAAGCGCATAGGCCAGTAAACTGAGAAATCCCACTGATGGCTAATGCCGCAATTAGATTGATTGGGCCGACAGTGATAGAAGCAATCGTTGCTGAAGCAATAAACCCGATACCGCGGCCAAGAAAAAGCTGCGCCTTCTCGCTTCTTCCCTTCTCTTTGAGCCAAAAGCAAACGAGTGAGCTAATCGTCATATCTAGTATATTGAAAACTACAGCTTGTCGATTCGTCACCCCATACGACCTGAAGTTAACACTGAGCAAATAACGCATCGCCGCAGATGTTGCGGCTCCGAATAAAATTGCCATAACGCTCCTTTCTGTTTTTTAAATTGGAATCATTTCAATTTTCCCCTTCTGGCCCCCTAGAAACAATAAAAGCCATCAACGTCCTTCCTTAAACCCGAGGCAGCTTGCGAAATTGGAATGGGTTTTTTAAAGACCCTGGGGTTCGAATCTCCTCGATAAACTGCTCGTATTCCTCTTGAAGACCTTCTGTCACCTTCAGACTTTTGGCACGCTCGTAAAATTGACCATCCAATGCCAAAGGCGTTTGTGGCATCTGAGGAATAGGGGGAAGGTTACAAAGCCCCAGCACACCCATTGCAGGTACTTCTTGTTTTCCATTGACCACGATCTGACGGGTTGCTTCCAACAGCTGCCGCGCAGTTTCATAATAGATCGCATATGGCACTTGTGCCAGGAACAGATCTCGACGGATCCGGGTCAATAAGGGTGTAAGAGGGTTTTGTAAAATAGCTTCTGTGGCAAGAAGGCAATAGGAGATATACTCCCGCGTTATCTGAAGCACATGTTTTTTTCCATCCATAATCCATATCGAGTCTTCGTCGATCCGCTGCATACATCGGCAGAGGGCACTAGAGATTTGTGGATTTTGCCATGGTGACTTCCAGATGATTTGGGCCGTTTGAAAGAGTTGCTGGGCATAACCGGCGGCTTTGCTTTTATCGTTGGCCGAACTTTCAAACTTTTCATAATGTGCAAAAACAGGCTCAAGAGTTTTCATGAGATTAGAAGGCGCAACGCATCCCTCTATTAAAAACTTCTGAGCAGTGGACTTGCGCAAAGGAGAATTGAAAAGCGAGGAGATAAATCTCATGACCCAAACATCCTTTTCCTTGGGAGTCTTTGGAGTTTGCTCCAAAAGAGGTTTTGCCCACTCTAAAAAATACTGTCTAAAAAAGCTCTCTGCTTCGAGAGGGTGCAAGATTTTTTCCTGCGGCTTTATGGTTGTAGAGAGCCCATGCACATTTTCAGGATAGCGGGCTGTACGCTCTTGTGCAAACTTCTCCCCTTCCTTTGAGAGTTTGCTAGTCACGATCTCCCCGTAAAAGCCTGCTGCTCGGTACCGACAACCTGCTAAAACGGCCGTAGCCAGTGCTATGACCTGAAGAGCCAGCTGGATATAAGGGTGTTGGCTGACTAGCGGCAAAAACCCAGAGACTAAAGTACCCCCCAGGATACTCACCACCCCGCTTATTCCCCATCTGATCCGTGAGGTATTGACGGCCTTTAAACAGTCAATAAACGTGTGATTTTTCAAAATCAGGCAACCATCGATCTCGCAATCGCCAGTTTTTTGAACAATGACCCTTTGAGCCATTGGACGAGCGGCCTGCTGTTTTCCACTCTCCAAGGAAATTTTAGAGGGATCTAGCAGGCTGTTTTCTTTCGCAATAACGGTAGACCGCCATTTTGAGAGATCGTACTGGCTCCAGTTTCCCTGGACCAAAGAAATCAAATAGGTTGCCATCTTATTTTCCTCCTCAAAAGGAGAGCTAGTTTACACTTAAGCAGGATTAAAAAACCAGGCCCGGAAGAGTAAGTGGTTAGAGAGTATTCGCCTCTTCCAACTCCTCTACCGTAAATACCTGTCTGGAAATTTCCACGCCCGTACTCGTCTCTAGCAGGAGAAAAACGAGATCTGATTTCTGCTGGGTCAATTCCTGGTCAATCTTCAAATCAAAATGCCAGTTTGCAGCGACATTGGTCTGATCTAAACTGATGCCTACCCTTTGCGCAACAGTGTTCAGAAAGGTTTCTGGCTCATAACCGGACAACCGAAGGTGCATCCCCGATTTTAAAAAATCTTGTGGCATGGAAAACTCATGGGTTATGGACGCACCCAGCAGCTGCGATGTAGAACCAAATAATTTCACGGCCTCGACATCTGAGAGAAACGGTTTTGATTTGTACTCTGATAGATGACTTGCGACGAGTTTGACGTGCAAGAGTTTTGTGCTCAGCTCATCTGAATCCCCTTTTGCTTTAATCACTTGCGCGTTAATACGCGCTACTTTGAGCGGGCCTAGCTGGTTGACAATCTTTTCCGCCATTTTTTCACTGATGAGTTCGATTTTTTCAGCAGTTAGGGCTCTAATTTTTGCCTCCATCTGATGAGAAGAGAGTGAGGCTGGACTCACCGCGGTTGCAGCAACGGGCTGATTGGTACTGGATATAGAACTTGTCGTCATGATTCACCTCCGGTGAGGAAGGATAAAAAGGCAAGCAATTTTTTGCAAATTTTGATTGGAAAAACCATGTTTTTCTTCTACCATTTCTCTGAACGGTGAAAGCGCCATGCGACTTATAAAATGGATGGTTGGAGTGTTCGTCTTGATGACAAATTGCGTTTTTGTCACAGAGGCACTTCAGGAACTCAAAAATCTTCCTAAGGCTGAATTACATCTCCATCTGGGAAGCGCCTTTCCCAAAGAATACCTTAGAGTTACACCTCTTAAAATGTGAACATAATCCCCAGTGTCGCACCGTGGATCAGCGCTTGTCCAAAAGAACGGACATGCTGCTCCTTGCTGGAGCTTTTATTCATCTGATCGGGAGCGAGCGCAATTCCATTCAGATAAATCATCTCGTAGGCTCCATGCAGATTGATGAATCTCCACGGCTGATAGGTCAGTGAGAGTGCAGCTCCCACGACTAAAGGAAGTGAAAATCGTGAAACCTGATAATCCCGAAGAACAACCGTATTATTGACATCACCCCAATAGGTACTCTGCCGGCTGCAATCAAACCCAATGCCGAGCTTAGCGTTGAAATCCCAGCTTAGGACTTTGGAAGGATTCCACCCAAAGGTCCCTCCCACTTGAAGGGCAGGAATATGATTCCAGGTATGCACCCGGTAGGGGCTCTCATTCGACCTTTTTTGAAATTTGATCTCGAGATGTTCCGTCAGGCTCATATACCGAATGCCAGCAAGCCAGCCGCCTGAGAAGTATTCACCCCTGCGGGGCGTAATATAATAGAAATAATTCGCCTCTGCATTTTGAAACTGCGACTTGTAATGCGCCCACGCTTTATCAGCCGCAAAAAAATCCTCCGCATAAAACGGGTTGCTCGCAGAAAAATAGAGCAGCCCAGGATCGTTGCGGCTGCAAGAGGCCGACCACTCTTCGACGAACAGATATTTTGCTTCCAGAAGCGAATGGCGGGTCATGTAGACCATGCCGACTTGAAAACCTGGTTGATAATGGAATGAACTCACTAGATGTTTGGATTTGCAGCTGTCAAATTTGCAGTTTCCGCACGGACCTTTTTTTCCGCTGCCATGATCGATGATTAAACGATGGTTATTTCCTTCGTTTCTTCGATAAAAAGCAACATCGCCCCAAATTGCAAAACCGTCATTCAAGCTCCAATTATCTTCATCAGCAAATAATGCCAGCGTCGCTAATGAACACATCATGAAGAAGCTTTTTTTCATAACGATTCAAGATAGCACTAAAGATGTATTTAATTTAACATTATTCACTAAAATATTGTAGAGCATCTATGACAAATCAAGTTCCGCCTACAGGCCAACCTACCGGCTTTAGTGTATTTGGATTAACTCTTGTCGAAGATCTGACGTCTGAGAATCCCCCACCTCCACCCACTCATCAGTCTACGATTTCTTCTGCTTCAGGCAGCCATCGGCTTCTTCCTCCACCTCCTTTGGATAAAGACCTGGCAATACCTCCGGCTAGTCAACCGACAACCTCCTCTTTAGCGAGCGAAGCTCGGCTCAGCCGGACAAGCTCCATTCTCCATCAGACATCGCAAGCTTTTTGGTGGACAGCCTCACTTCCGGGACGCGCAATAAAAGCAACCCTAGATAAAGGCACTACCATCGCAGTAAATTTTCTAATCAAAGCAGTAGCTCAAAAAGGGGTTAGTCTAGCAGCGCCTCCCGCGCCTGAAACTCCTTTAAAAAATCTCAAAGATTGTTTGCTTGAACTACGCCAAAAGATCAATTTGAATATCTCTATCGATAACTCCTTAAGAGAAAAAGCAATAGCTGCTCTAACTGTGTTTTTAAAGGATCATAAAAAATACCTAACCGATTGCTACCATCCAGCCGCACTCTATTTTCCTGAAGCGCTCAATGTACAGCAACTTGTTGATTTCCAAGCATTATTAAACGCCTTAAAAAAAAACCAACCATTGGACAAGGACAAGGAAGGCAGTTTTCTCAATTCACTCTGTAAGTTTCTTGAGAACTGTTGCCAATACCAGAACAACACCCATCAAAAAAAACTCGCAGAGCAAATGGTTAGAAAAGTGACTCCTAACACTTCACCGCCAACTGCTCCCATCGCGGAAATCCCTGTTAATCCCTTAACACGAAAAAAACGAGCGAGAGTGCCCCCACCCATCGAAAAACCAGTCCCCCCAAACAACGTACCTCCGATCATAGAAACATTCGACCAATTGAAATCGCTGGGATTTAGAATCGCCCTAGCTCTCTTGTTTTTACCGAAAGATATCATTCAGAAAAAAATCGATCAGAGTGAAAATCTTGCAGCTCTGATCAAAAAATCCAATACCGCTTTAGGTCCTAAAAGCCCTAATGAAATTTTCCAAGACCTGATCTACACCGAGATCGATAACTCCAATTTAAATTATTTCCAAAAAAAATGGAGAAAGACCATTTGCTGGCTGCTGGCCCCTTCTGTTTTATTCCTTGTCGAGCACTTTCTAGATCAAAGCCAAGATGTCGTTTTATACTTGATCGGTCTAACTCCTGAACGACGTTTAGACCTGTTTGTTAAAATGTGCATAGAACCCGGCCATGGATTCATTGGATGGCTACAATCCAAATATAAAACCATCTCAGAAACCGAAAATCCGGGTGCCACCGTAGGGCAAGCCATCGGCAGTGCCATCGACCACATTAAACTCAAAGATCGGCATGGGAAAGATTTAACTTCTAAAGATCTCATTAGTCGACTCGTTAGTTCATTATTTGATCGATTCGCACCATCCCTGAATTGGTCCAAGACCGGAGCTGCCCATTTCGAACAAAGGGGACAAGACTCCAAATCTCCTTTTTTCTCATTATGGTTTATTTCATTGTCCTACGTCTCCCGGGCGATCAATATCCTTACCACACCTTGGAGATGGGGTTTGAATAGAATCACTCAAAATATATTGAAAGGGATCGCAGTCTCGCAAATTCACAACATCATCTCCGATAAAGACGGCACCTCTTTGGATTTCGGCAAACTTGCTCTAAATTCCATTTACAAGGCTTTGCATGATAAGCTCCAAAAAATCAATCGCTCAACTAAAGCAGAAGAAACGGAAGATAGCCGTAGAGCGAATGCTCTGCATCAGCGTGGCTTTGTCGAAAAAAGCGTTCAAGATTCGATCAATAAACTTGTCTCGGACTTCTTCTTAGAACTTCTCAACATCCAAGGATCGAATGTTCACACACTCCAGGCCAAATTGTCTCCTGCAAACTTATTGGAACAAGGAAAGAAGGAGGTGATGGAAATGGCTTATGCTCGCGGCATACAAAAGGCAACAGAGGAGATTATCCATGGACTTCAAATCTTCCTGGAAGACCACACATTCTCTGCAGCTCTTTTAGAGGTCTTGCAAGATATCCATAAGCAATGGCTCTGTTTCAATACCGGCGAGACCGAGACTAACTTAGCCAGTCTCGAAAAGGATTTTTACGTTGAACTCAAAGACGCGGTCACAAACGGAATACAAACCGTCATCACGAATAAATCAGATCCTCTAAAACATGTTCAAAAAGAAGCCAACCTATTTATTGATGGACTCGATGTTGATGCCCAAACCTTTAGAACTTGTTTCGATTCTCTTCAGAATTTGACCCTCACGTCACTAAAAGTATTGAAGCAAAAACGGGACCGTTATTTAATCGATAACTTTAGACGACGCTGTGAAGAAGCCATTAAAGAGACGAATCACTCGACCCAATTGCAAATCACCTATACTTCAGGTCAATTTGAAGCTCTCAGCGAACCCATTTGCACCAAAATCAATGAACTCGTCGATTTAGCAAACAAGAAAAAACAAATCGACGATCTTAATGAAGATTTAGGACAACTTCTCCCTCCTCTAGAAAATGCGATTACACCCCAACTTCCCAATAGTGCCACCGCGCGTTACGGCCAGCTGCAGAAGATCTTACAAAAGATTCGCACAAAGACTTATCCCGAACCTGTCCAATTGCTCATTTCAAAGCTCCAAGATAATTTTGAGGTCTGGAGAACAGAAGCCCAGAAAAGAGACAATCAGACCTTGATAAATGGGACAATCACTACCCTAAAAAGAGCCATCGAAACCGTTATTGGAGAAAACACAAAAAAAACAAAAAAACTCTCTATAGAGATTGATAAAAAAGCCCAATCTGCCGTCAAGCTAACCGATGCTCTTGTTAGCTGGACACGCGAATTGAACTATTTTGATTGCAAATCTGATAAAGTAGAAATCGACCCTTTCAGTCCCGTTATCAATTACTTCGGGAAAGAAACCCTGCCCAAGCTGATTTTACGCAAAATCGACAACTTTGTCCTTTTCTTAGGAAAGAACCACCACATCAAGGGGATCCTGAGTTTTGTGATTAAGGCCTATCTAGAGCTCCCACGCAGACCGCCCAAAGAATTCAAAAAAATAGTTGACGAAGTCAGGCAACGGCCTTCATCTTCATGAGCCCTCTCTCCGGGCAGAGCAAATCCTCTTGAGAAGCTGGGAAGTCTTTTAAAATTAAGCCCTCTCAGTTAAAGTCGTGGGATGGAAAAGCACTTCACAGCCACTGCTTACATCGTCGATCAAGGGAAAGCCCTCCTGCTCATGCATCCCAAGCTCAAAAAATGGCTCCCCCCAGGAGGACATGTTGAGATCAATGAAACGCCCCCCGAATGCGCCAAACGCGAGGCCCTAGAAGAAACAGGCCTTGAAATTGAGCTGATCCAGCAAGAGAACCTCTGGCTTAACTTCTGGAATGCCTCTAGCATCGAAAGGCCCTATCTCTGCCTCTTAGAAAACATCCCTGCCTTCGGTGATAAGCCTGCCCACCAGCATATCGATATGATCTATATGGCCAGACCCCTTCGAGGCATCCTTCTTCAAGGCGTCCGCTGGTTTTCTCTCGATGAGATTGAAACACTTATCGATGACCAAGAGATCTTCGCAGAAACCAAAACCACTCTTCGTCATCTTTTGACAGTGAACTTTTTAGTTCCTAAGAGACTGTTCTCAAACTAGGGAGTATCCCTAGTTTGAGAACAGTCTCTGAGAGCTGATCTGAGGTCGCTGACTTTAAACAAGCGCCTGTTTTGCAGGTCCTAAGAAGCGGACAACGCGTGGTGAACTTCTGTCCATAGGGGCAGCTCCCCTGCCATGCGATATGGCGATCTCCGAGCGGTTTATAGATTGAAGCAAGCGAGGGTCCAAAGAAGCTGAGTGACGCTGTCTTCGTCATGCCGCACAGGGCTAGAGCTGCAGAATCAACGGCAATCACCAGGTCCATTTCCCTCATCAACGCTTGCCAAAGAGCAAAGGAAAGACCGCCAACAGCTTGGCTCTTAGGAAATAGAGCATGGAGATGATCGGCCCTTATTTTTTCTTGAGCGGTGCCGCCGATGAAATAGAAGTACGGGTTTTCCTCGGCACTGATTTTCTCAAGCAGCTCCTCTAAAGTGTTTTCAGCGAGCTTTTTATTCGGCCAATGAGATCCGCAAGCGACCATAATTTTAGGCCCAGGAGCAACCTTCAAAGCCTCCAGCTTGTGCACTTCCTCTGGCAAAAGCTTTAAATCGACCCCCTGAGGAATAAATGCCGCGCTATCGGAATAAAACTTTTGGACGACCTGAAGATATCTCAGCTGAACTTGGAGAGAGGCATCAATTTCAATCTTTTGCCAGGTCGCCAAAAGATTCGGAAATTCTGTAACTGATTTTCTACCCAATCCGACTTTTTCTTTCGCCTTGGCAAGCCCTGTGATCAATCCTGACTTGGTATTTCCCTGAAGATCAAATAAGACATCGTAATGCTCCTCTCGTAGAAGCGAGGTAAAGGCCTTCATCTCTTTCCAGGTGCTCAATGGAAGCAGCGCTTTTCTCCACGTACGTGAGCTGAAGGGAATACTGCGTCTGACAAGCGGATGGGCTTGGACAAGGCTCAAATACTCTTTTTCGACGACCCAATCGATCGTTGCATCGGGAAATCTTTGTTTCAAATACTCCAGGACAGGAAAAGTCTGAATGACATCGCCGATCGATGACGTTTTAACAATTAAAAAATTCATATTTTCGTTAGAGACTGTTAACGGATTTAGTTTCTGTCGATTTTTTGGACTTTTTGAGCAAATTTTCACCTCCTTTGTTGGGGGTTATATCAACTTTCGTATATTACCCCCAACAAAGGAGATGAAAATTTGCCAAAAATTCTCAAAAAAGCGACGAAACCTAAATCCGTTAACAGTCTCTTAGATTATAGCAAACTAAAACACTTTCGGATAAGGAAAGAATCAAGAAAAAAACTAAAGTTTTTTTTAATGCTCAAGCAGATGAGCCATACCAAGGGTCTCTAACGCCTCAATAAAATCGAGAGGAAGCGGAGCGACCACCTCGACTTCCCTGTGTGTCATGGGATGAAGGAAACAGATCTTATAGGCATGCAAGAGGTGCCGTTTGGCCTCGCAAGGACATTGAAACACCTTCGCGTATTGGTAATCTCCTACAATCGGATGGCCGGTTTCTTTGAGATGAACACGGAGCTGGTGCGTCCGCCCTGTGATCGGCTTGCATAAGAGTAAGGAAGATTTTGTCCCGACTCCGATCAGCTCCCACTCTGTGATGGCCTCCTGGCCACTGGAACTCGATCCATACATTGTTTGCCCTTGAAAATGATGAATCGGCGCTAGTTTTGAACTGATTACCTTTTTTTTATCTCTGACAAGACCATCGACAATCACAAGATATTCTTTCCGGACTTTTTTTCCGCGGAAAAGCTCAATCATTTGCTCGAGGACTTTTCCATTTTTAGCCACCAGCACAACACCGGAAGTCTCTTTATCCAACCGATGAACCAATTTTCCAGGAAATGTTTTCGGCTCGCAGACAACCCCTGCCGGCTTATCGTAAGCTGCCAGCACATCATCCTCCCACAAAAGAAGCGGTTTAGGTCGGACCTGAGCTTCACGATCGATCTCGATTTCAACCGTATCGCCCGCCTTGAGAATATGCGTGGAAAACGTTTCGATCTTGCCGTTGATACGGCATAATTTGCCCTCGATACTTCGTTTCAAGGCTTTGACGGAGGGAGCATCGGGACACTTCTCGCGCAAAAAGGCAAGTAGCCTCTGGCCTTTTTCGCGAGCAGAAACTTTAAAAAACCTTTTCATGCCGCGTCAAAAAATCGATGAGGAGACGAATCCCGAAACCGGTGGCATTTCCGGAAATAAAAGCTGTTCCGGCAATATCTAAATGGGCCCAAGGGGTTTTTTTGATATACTCCTGGATAAATAACGCTCCCAAAATGGAAGAGGCTTTTCTTGCCGGCGGAGAATTTCTCATGTCGGCAATCTGCGACTTCAACCCTTCTTTGTACTCATTGAATAGCGGAAACTGCCAGAGTCTTTCGTGCGTCTGTTTTCCTGCTCTAAGCAAGCTTTGTGCCAGCTCGTCATCGTTTGAGAACAGTCCTGCAGCTTCTTCTCCCAAAGAAACGATAATAGCTCCGGTCAGCGTCGCAAGATCGATAATTCTCGATGGCTTAAATCGGTCTTCCACATAGCTGACCGCATCGGCCAGCACTAATCTGCCTTCAGCATCCGTATTTGTGATCTCGACAGTCTTACCGCTATAGCTACGATAGACGTCACCGGGTTTATAGCTTTTAGGACCGATCGCGTTCTCAGTGGCTGCAATAGCTCCCACTAGATTGACCTTCAATCCCAAGGCCGCAGCAGCTTTGATCGTGCCCAAAACAACAGCGCCTCCTGACATGTCATCTTTCATCGTCTCCATACCGGTGGTCTTGATATTGAGTCCGCCCGTATCGTAGGTAATTCCCTTGCCGACCAGTGCCGTCATGTCGGAAGATCCGGGGTTGCCTTTGTATTCAACAATAATGAAGGCCGGTTCTGTAGCAGCCCCACGGTTGACAGCAAGCAGTAGGCCCATGCCAAGTTTTTCGATCGCTTTTTTACCCAGGATCGTGGTTTTGATCGCCTTGGATTCTTTTTCTAGCTCTTTCGCTTTCAGTGAGAGCGCCTCTGCAGTGACGTCATCGGCATTGCCGTTGATCAAATCCCGTGCAAAATTCACAGCTGAGACGATCGTTTGGGCCTTGCGGCATTCTTTGAGACTCTCTTTATCAATCCCGATCAGGCAGATCTTTTGGACTAACGGCATCGCCTCTTCTCTCGAAAACTTCATATCGAACGCATAATTGGCCAGAAGAAGCCCTTCAGTGGCAGGATAGGCAGCAGGCCCATCGGCAGCTGGCAGTGCAGCAGAGATGTGCCTCAACTTTTTCTGCCGGCAAGCTTTTAACGCCGCCGCATAGGCTCTACGCAACGTCTCAGCACCGCACTCCGATTTTTTCCCCAGCCCAAGGAGCAGGATACGGCTCTCTTTGCCTTGTTTTTTGTATAAGAAAAGAACCTCGCTCTCTTTCCCTTTGAAATCTTCAATCGAGGCGTAAAAAGAATGAAACTCCTTCATCGGACATGCGGCCACTGCTTTCTTATCTTCATGCCAAAAAGGCAAAACGAGTACATCAGAAGAAGGTCTTCCAGAAAATGAGGTTGCCGAGGAGAGTTGCATCAGAAAGGCACCTCGTCATCAGAGAAGGCCGGCGCTTTTCCTTGACCATGTGCGGTCCCCTGGTGATATCCAGAGCTATGTCCAGCCCCATGTGAAACAGGAGCGACAGATCCGGCTGTTTCAGCAAAGGAACTCTCGGCATGCGACTCGTGTCCACCTTCGGAGGATCCGCCGCTATCAGGGCGTCCAAACGGACTAAATGAGAGGCTGTAAGCTGTCAGACTCATGGAGACTTGAGGTTTTCCCTCGCGGTCAGTGAAAATCTCAGGTTTGTTGAGTTCCCCCATCACAACGATCGGGCTCCCTTTTTTAAAATAAGGGATCATCTTGTCAAATTGCTCCCCCCAAATGGTCACTCTCCACCAGATGGTCTCATCTTTTCCACTCCGGCGCACTCTTGCAGCAACCCGCAGTGTCGTGACTTTTTGCCCTGAAGATGTAAATCGGACTTCCGGGTCAGCGCCCAAATGTCCTGCGATCATGGTATGGTTCATATTTTCAGCCTCCACATAAATGTTCGTCTGTTTATTCTTAATAGATCATCATAGCAAGGATCCATCTCATGTTCAAGGCTGAAACAAAAAATTTTAAGCGTCTTCTGAAACTGATAATCACTTAGCTACAAACGCCAATGCCGCAGAGTTCATGCAATACCGAAGCCCGGTCGGTTGCGGGCCATCCGGGAAAACATGCCCTAAGTGCCCATCACATCGGCCACATTCAACAGCTGTTCGAGTCTTGTCAAGTTGACGGTCCTCTTTGAAATGAGCTAAAAAATGGAAGCCCGCAGCCTGCGCAGAGATAGACACCTGCTGCCTTATTGTCAAAGTAGGCGTTGTCGAAAGGCGGCTCGGTCCCTCTTTTCTTAAAACTTGAAACTGCTCTTGCTGAAGTCTATTTTTCCATTCTTCTTCGGTAAAACAACCTTCACATGGCAGCTGGACATACATCCCTCCTGATACACCTGATCGTTAGAAAATAATGAGACCTGGATCAAAGCAACGCAACTTAAGAGATATTTCATTTCAAAAGTGTGGCAACAAACCCGATTTTAAAAAAGTAAAAAAAAATATTTAAAAACGATTGAAGAAAAAAAACGGGTCGGCTAATAGGAGAATTTATGGAAGAAAAAAAGACGGGCCTCCATCCTCAAGAGACTTCTCAGCACACCATCGATCCCCCGCCGGCAATCATCCCCCCTTCTCCCCCTCCGATCGACGAATCCCCTGACCTTCATGATCCATACTCTGAGCTAAACCTCTTTCTGACCCGCAAGATTAAAGAAGAGTTCAAAAATGCAGGGACGACAAAAAAATGGTCAATCTATGTCCAGGAAAAACTCATCGAGAAAATCACTCCGGAATTTAAGAAAAAATTCCCCCACTATCGTCTTGGAGTTTCCGCTCTAAAAAAAGTCTGGGAAAAATTTTCTTATTTTTCTCAAGCTTTCGATTCTCAAAAAGAAGCTCTGACCCAAGAAGGAAAACTCAATCTCGGCTATTTGATCCGGGAAAATCTCAAACAGTTCCTCGGAATTAAAAAAAGCTTTTCGCTCCATCCTTATTTGCTTGCTCAGCAACTCGCCTTAAAAATCAGCGAATGCCTCGCCGCCTATGACGGCATCCGTCCGATGCTCCAACATATCACGAAAACAATCTGGGCTGTCAAACGGCATCTCATCCCGCCAGAGCAAGTCCCTGCCACTGCCAATCCATATGATGAATTCGACACCTGGGACAAACTGATCATCAAATTTATGCTGGAAATTTCCGGCAACAATCCACGCCTTTCGCAAGAAGAGCTTCAAGTCCAAGTCCGGGAAAAACTCTATTCTCTCAAAGACAACCCTCCCCTTGAAAAAGAGATGATCAACCTCTTGATCGACAATCCTGAACAAGGCGTCGAAAAAGCCGCTGAGGCCGCACAAGAGTTCATTAAGAAAGCCCGAGCCCTCGCACTTTCTGCCAACTGGATTGAAGTCGAACACAAAATCAATCTCTGGACGCTTCAGGGAGATCTGGTTTACCGCTGCCTCAGAATCGAAAGCAATCAACTCCTCGATCATCTCCGTCAAAAAGGGTCCGTGGAAGAATACATTGAGAAATATCCGTTCCTCGCTGATTTCGTCCTTCAAGTCGAAGTCCGAGCCGAGATTCTCGTGAAATTTGAGTGGTATACCTCTGCACCGCCCTCACAATCAACGGCAGAGAGGTTCTTTGAATGGCATCAAAGCCTTTCTTCTGAAGAGCTCGAAGAGCTGTGCAAGAAACAGCTTCCGATGCTGCCTTTCGACAAGTCATTTTCTAAAAAGCAAATATAGTGCTCTGTCAACGTAAATTTTGGGGATTCGGCTGTGTCAAAGCCTGTATAATCGACGATCGCAAGTTGATTCGTATTGCACTAATACGGATCAACTTGCGAAGCCTGCGGTCGATCGATTCTACGGAGCTTTCACATCAGCCCAATCCCCAAAATTTACGTTGACAGAGCACTAGTCCCAAAATCACGAAAGGCACGCTGAGCAGCTGCCCCATTGTTAGTGGCGAGCTATAGAACCACCAGCTTTGCTCGACTTTAAAAAACTCGACTAAAAACCGAAAACTAAAGATAAGGACCAAGAAAAGACCCGCCAGCTGCCCTTCTTTCCAGAAATTCCATTGTTTCCTCAAGAACCAAAGCCCCCCGAATACCGCCAAATAGTAAACTGCCTCGTAAAGCTGGACAGGATGCCTTGGCACTGCAGGACTGCCATCAGCAGGGTGCCCAAAGATTACCGCCCACGGCACGCTTGACGGCCGACCGATAATTTCCTGATTGATGAAATTTCCAATACGGATAAAGACGGCAACCACCGCTGCCGGCAGCACCAATAGATCCAAGAGATGCAGCCAGGAACAAAACCGATGTCTTTTCTGAAAAAACACCAGCGCAACCAATATCCCAAGCACGCCTCCGTGGCTCGCAAGGCCACCTTCCCACACCCTAAAAACAGACAAAGGATCTCTCCCAATCGCATGCCAGTTTTCATAGAAAAGGACATCGAAAAGACGCGCTCCGATAATCGTACCGATAATGCCGTAAAGCGTGAGGTTATCGGCGATTTGTTTTGCATGCGCCTGAATTTCTTTTGATCTCTCATGCCTGAGCAGGACAAGAAGCATGCTGTAGGCCAGTAGAAAACCGGCAGCAAATAAAAAACCGTACCATAAGATGGGACGGTTTAACAACGGAATATCCCAAGGAATCATCGCTTTTGATGGATCCCAATAGAGATATCCCATCAGACTTCTTTTTGCGGGGTGAGCAGATGTCTAAAATACAGCATCGCACCATTGATCAAAGCAGAACCAATGGCCACATCAACGCCTCCGCGGATATCGTATGGGATCGACAGCGCTCTAAATGACATGCCAAGCACCATCATCAGTCCGATCACAATCCAATACCTTTGATCGTACGCTTGCTTTAGAGTCAGCCTCTCCGGATGGAGATTAATCCGACCAGCAATCCGACTCACTGTTTTAGCTAAAACCGTCCGCCCTTTAATAAAACCAATGAAAAGCCCCAAGCAAACAATCAGCAGCGCGGCTTGATGCCGGCTGCTGACAAATGTTTGCAGAAACTTGATCAAAGGAGCTTCACCAGCGACCTGATTGGCAGCCGCAGTGATCAAGCGGAGCCCTCTTGTGAGAAGCATCACGCCGATCGCAAACCATTTAATCCCTGAAATAACCAACCAAGCACGTTTTGTAAGTAACATCAGTCCACTCTAACAAATGCCTGATTTAATTTTAAAGCTCAGAAACAGAGACCGTAAGAGAAGACAACTGCAGGGGAAACTGCCCCGCGCATATGCCCTTTCTTGTACGTCCGTTTCAGATCCAAAAACACTGGGTCGATCTGCACTTGGAAGTAGCGGACTCCACCTTCTTTGTTAGTGTACTGTTTTCCAACGACCGCTTGTGGAGAAAGCAGCACATCCATATGGCTACGCTCCCAAAATTCAGTGAATGCAATTCCGCCGCCGACATAAAATTGGGAAGCAAGGTTCGGGTTGAAGTAGTAGAGATAGTTGAAATTTTCCTTCGCAAAAGTGAAATAACGGCCTAACGTACCGAATTGGAGCGAACCATCAAATCCATGGTGCCCATTTTGAAATCTTCCGCCAACTCCGAAAATCGGCATGGGGAGCGGTAAAGGGCCAATACCCAGGTTCACATAGCCATACGAAGCTTTGACAGGAGCCGCTTCTTTTTCAATTTCGGGAGCTTTCATCAGTGATACAACTTCAGATCCTTCGTCAGCCAAAACAAATGATGTCGCAAGCAGTCCAAGAGTCATTAACTTTTTCATGTTTCCTCCAATTTTAAATTCCAGTCAACTTCAATGACCATCGTTTATAATTGGAAACAATAAAACAAACCACTCAAATGATTTTTAATTAATAAATTAAAAAAAATTAATCACGCGACAAAACAAAAGCTTGTCCGCAAAGTTTAAGAGACTGTTGTTCAAAAAATAGCCTCTCTGTAGACTGCCATTAACTCGACTTTGTACGTTTTTTGGCGAGCAGATCCGAGGGAAGCGTCCGATGATTTTATTATTTTTTTGCGAGTCAATAGCTGCGACGACTCTATGGACAAGCAAAAAAATAATAAAAGTGCGGACGCTCTCCCTTGGCTCTCACAGGAGATGCCGTCAAAAAATGTACAAAGTCGAGTTTAAAAAAGGGTATTAATAGCATGAATATTTCACTGACCTTTCTGAGAACATTTTTCGTGATCCTCAGTGTCGTCTTTATGACAATCTATGTCCATTCAAGCCCGATTGGCCACAACCAGGTCGCTAGTACTTTGCTAGGAGTACTGCTTGGATTGGTCTTTGGAGGCATCTTAATCGGCTGCGATGTGTTGTTCCGTCGGTTTAATCTCCGTGCGTTCAACATTGCCACTATCGGGATCTTTATCGGATATCTGATGGGTGAGGCTCTCCTTCTCATCTTCTCAGCAATTCTCGATATCAGCGCCATCTCCGTCACTCTAAATCCCACAACGATCGAAATTATCAAAATCGCCATCTTCCTCTTCGGCGTCTACCTGGGAACCATCATGACACTCCGCTCGAGCGATGAGCTTTATATTAGCATCCCCTTTGTCCGATTGACACAAGCCGCCCAGAAAAAAAAGGACCTCGTTGTCGACGTTTCAGTTCTTGCCGATCCTCGGATCATCGATCTTGCTGCCACTGGAATATTGGACCATCAGCTCATCTTGCCCCGTTTTGTCATCAAAGAACTCTACGCCCAAGCTGAAATGGGAGAAGAGCTGACCAAAGGCCGTGCAAAAAAATGTCTGGAAGTCATTAAAAAACTCGAATCTGTCCCCAATTCAGAGCTCCGCTACAACGATACCGATTTTCCTGAAGTCAAAGATCTCATGGGAAAAATCGTCCGCCTTGCCCGTCTTCTCGATGCCAATATTCTCAGCGCTGACATCTCCCGCGTCCAAATGGCAACGATCGAAGGAATCACTGTAGTCAATATTCACGCCCTCTCCAATGCCCTTAAACCTCTGATGGAAGGCGGAGAGTTGATCAAAATCAAGATCCAGCGGTATGGGAAGGAGCCCCGCCAAGGCGTTGGCTATCTCGAAGACGGTACAATGGTTGTGGTCAACGGCGGCGGCGATTACATCGGCGATACGATCGAAGCCAGAGTCCTCTCGGTCAAACACACAACGTCTGGCCGCATGATCTTCTGCAATGTCGCCGATGAAGAAGATGAAGAAGACGGTCATCCGTATCATGACGAAGAACCTGTGGACGAAGACCAATGATCCTCGGAATTGGCAACGACATCATTGAGATCGAACGGATCAAAGAAGCGATCGAAACGGAAGGAAATCGCTTCCTGGAAAAACTGTTCACCAAACGGGAACAGGCGTATTGCAAGAAATTTAAAGACCCCACGCCCCATTATGCCGCCCGGTTTTCTGCCAAAGAGGCCATCGTCAAGGCTCTTGGAACAGGCTTTGGTGAGATGGCCGCTTTCCATGACATTGAGATCCTCAACAATAACAAGGGCAAACCGGAAGTTTTTTTCTCCGACACCCTTAACTCCCACTTCAAAAACCCCGAAGTCCTTATTTCCATCAGCCACTGCAAAAGCTACGTGGCGACTGTGGCAGTTCGCATCAAATAGCTAATCACAAGACACTTGCAACTTAGTTTATCATTTATATTAAATTAATATTAATTTGTTATATTGAATGTGTCATGGTATACAATCATGATATTAATAAAGAGAGGATGTTATGGCTAAACATTGGAATCCTAAGGCTTATAAACAAAAAAAAATGAAATTTGCACGAAAACTCGGCAAAATGTCACGTGAACTACACAGATTGTGCCGTCACCTGAAACATATGTAATCGCGATCATTTTGAGGTCAGGATCTTTGATCCTGATCTCAAATTTCAATAAATCCCAGCTTTTTAAACCTCTCTTGGTTCTCCTGAATATACCGAGGAAAACTCTCATCGATGGGTTTTAGCGGAAGTGACCGGATATCCGCTAAAATTTTCTGCTTTTGTTTATTTTCTGGTGTGTCAAGTTCGACATGCGCGCATGACTCAAGCTTCTGAATAAAACGATCAACACCTCCCATCGAGGTAAAGTGCCAGCCGGCATCAGCAACGACTGCGATTTTGGTTATTTTGGCTTTTTTGACTCTCCTAGGCCGTTGATTGCGTAATCTGCGGGTCGATGCCGGCGAAATCCTCTTCACAACCTTATACGTCGAACAAACAGGCCCTGGCCATTTATCAAACTGCTGCCGGTTTAAATAACCATAGTACATCGTCTGTGTAAGAATGGCCGCTTCAGCTTTTTTCGAAGAAATCAGCTCAACAATCTCGGCAATCTTGCTTCCGCGGATGATCTCATCTAAATCCGAAATAAAAATGATGTCATCGGGCTTTGCGTCTTTGAGTCCCCTTAAAATCTGAGTCCGTTGGTGCCGCTCTCGAGCAAAAACTTTCTTCGCTGCAAAAGGGTCGGTCACCTTGACATGAATAATCTTGTCTTTGAACTTTGCAAACCGTTCTTTATTTTCTTCAAAATAAAACTTTTTAGGCTTGCCGTTATGGGTTTCAGAGCATTCGACGAGCACAAACTTATCGACATAATCATTCAGCTCATGGAGCCTTACTTCCAACAGTTCAAACTCATTGAAGAAATTAAAACAATCATAGACCTTAGGTGTCGCCTGTAGCTGAAAGCAGAAGAGGGTGCCCATCAAGGCAATGAATAGTAACAGTTTCTTGAAGTTTTTCATCCATTCATACTAAGGGATCAGACTTTTTTTCTCGATGGCTTTTGAAGAACTGCCTATCAAAATGACAATCGTTTTGATAGGCAATTTTTATGCAAGCAACTGAAATAAAAGAAATTAAAACAACGAGAACGGCAGCATATAGCTGAGGGTGAAGAAGTTCACATGCCCAGGAAATGACCGGGCATAGAGGCGGCGCGTGTAAGCAAAAGAAAGCTGGCCCCAGATCTCAAAAACATAGGTGTATTTGATACCGGCGTCGATATTCCGGTGTCGGATGTCGGCATAGCCGTTGAAATTCTTTGTATGAACTTCTGGCTGATTGCCAAATCCGACATAGGTCTCAGCAAAAACCCCTAATCGGTGGGTGCAGTGAAGGTTTCCTTCAAACATCACCAATGCTCTGATCCATGGGTAGCCTCGATTAGCCGCTCCGATGGCCCCAAAGCCATACAGCCGCATATGCCAATCATATCCATGGTCCCACTCTCTTCCAATTGAAGTATTGGCCTCAAAATTGGCATGAAAGTGGTAGGGACAGCTGATATCCTTTAAGCTGCGACTGGCAACGCCTCTAACGCTCAAGCCTGTGGTGAGGGAAACAGGATCCCCCATCACATCGTCAAGCCAAAGGTACCTTCCCTGGAAGGCTCCGCTTCTGAGAGCCATTGCCTGAGAAGAGGTAGCGGCAAATTCAACATCAGCATCGATATCCCAGTTGGGGGAAGGAGAGACTTCAAGGTCAAATGTCAGTAAATTTTCGTTGAAAGGTTTTTTGAGCTGGGGATCGCCATTTTGAACGGAGTTGAAACGGCCATAGGTATAACTCGGAGTGAAGTTGAACTCCCAGGTGTTGCAAAACCACGGCTCGATCTCAAGTCCAAATAAAGAGATCGGCAAGAGGAACAAAAGTTTACGCATGTACGTGCTCACGGGCTGCCAGCCACCGCTCCGCGTCAAGGGCTGCCATGCAGCCGCTGCCGGCGGCTGTGACCGCTTGACGATAGACATGGTCTTGGACATCGCCAGCGGCAAAAACCCCTTCAATACTGGTCTGAGAGGTTCCTTTGATGACTTTGATATAGCCGTTGGACTCAACTTCGAGCTGCCCTTTTAAGAACGCGGTGTTCGGCTCATGTCCGATCGCAAAGAAGACGCCTGCTGCGTCATGCCGGGTCTCCTTGCCGGATCCGACCTCCTTCAAGGTCAGGGAACGGACAATGGTATCTCCTTCGACTTTCGACAGGACATGATTCCAAATGATCTCGATTTTGGGATGTTTTGAAGCGCGCTGGGCCATGATTTTCGAAGCCCTAAGCTCGTCGCGCCGGTGGACGATGTAGACCTTGCTGCCAAATTTGGTCAAGAAGATGGCCTCTTCGACGGCGGTATCTCCACCCCCAAAGACAAATAACGGCTTGTCGCGGAAAAGCGGCGCTGCTCCGTCACAAACAGCGCAAGCTGTGACCCCTTTTTGCCAAAACTCCTTATCTCCGGTGCCGGGAACTTGAAGCCGTTTGGCGGTTGCTCCGGTCGCGATAATCAAGGCCTGAGCTTCATAAACTCCGGAGGAAGCCTCGACTTTGAAGGGCTGTTGTTTGAGGTCAACGCTGGTGACGTCTTCGGCCAAAAAGGCCGTTCCAAACCGCTCCGCCTGCTTCCGGAAAAGATCCATGAGCTCAGGGCCCATGATCCCTTCAGGGAAGCCGGGATAGTTCTCGACGTCGGTGGTTGTCATCAATTGCCCACCAGGGGGACCGGAATAAAACCCCTCAAAAATGAGCGGCTCTAGGTTTGCACGGGCTGCATAAATGGCCGCGGTATAGGAAGCAGGACCGGATCCGATAATGATTAGCTTGCGTTTTTGCATAAAGTTACGTTATACCCAAGGAATATGAAAAATCGGCTTTTGAAGCGCGCCAAAAACCCGGGGTTCAACGATCGAAAGGCTAGTTGTATTAATATAATACAGCGCGCCTTTCGATCGTTGAACCGCGGGACTTTCGCGCAGCCTCAAAAGCCGATTTTTCATATTCCTTGGGTATATTTGTATCAATTTATATGGAATAAAATCCAGCATCCATTAAAATTTTCGCCATGCGCAGTATAAAGCTCGATAAGTTAAAAAAGTCCATCAGCGGCGGGATGATCATCAATGATATCAGCCTGACGATCCCCGCTGGAAAGTTTTTTGCTTTGCTCGGCCCCAGCGGCTGCGGCAAAACAACCCTGCTTCGTCTCATTGCCGGCCTTGAAAAGGCTGATGCCGGAAAGATCCACCTGGGAGACGAAGACATCACCGACGTTCCGATCCATGAACGTCCGATTAACATTGTTTTTCAAAACTATGCTCTATTTCCCCACCTCGACGTCTTTGACAACATCGCCTACAGCCTACGACTCAAAAAACTCCCCAAAATCGTGATTGAGCAAAAAGTTTTTAAAATCCTTGAGGCGTTCCACCTCGAGAACCATATCTACAAATCCCCCAGCCAGCTTTCCGGTGGACAGCAGCAAAGGGTCGCTCTGGCCCGTGCGATTGTCAATGAACCAGATGTTCTCCTTCTGGACGAACCTCTGGCCGCCCTCGACTTCAAACTCCGGGAACGGATGCTAATCGAACTCATCGAACTCCAAGATAAGCTGAAGACGACCTTCGTCTACGTCACACACGACCAGTTTGAGGCACTCACGGTCGCCGATCAGATGGCCATCATGAACACGAAAGGTGAGATTGAACAAATTGGGACCCCAAAAGAGATCTACGAATTCCCGCATTCTTCTTTCGTCGCCAAATTCGTCGGGACCACCAATATTCTCAGTGGAACGCTCCGCCATATCGAAACACCGGATCCTGTGATTGAAATCCCTGATCTAGGACACTTCAAAGTTGATATCGCTCAGAAAAAACCGTGGATGATCGAAGGATGCGACATCTTGATCAGCATCCGCCCTGAAAAAATCTTTATCTCCAAAAAAGAAGTCAAAAACTTCTCGAACCACGTCAAAGGCGTTGTACAGTCGATTGTTTATCATGGACGCTCGACGCAATACAACATCCTTTTAAAAAACCATATGAAGCTTCAGGTCTTTGAACAAAATGAGGAACATTTCCCCCAACAGGTGATCGACTATGACAACGAAGTCAATCTCTACTGGCAAAAAGAGAACGTGGTCATTCTGGAAAAATGAGACCGCGAAAATGAAATTTTTAAAGCCACCCGTCTCTGATCGTCCCTTTGCCATTGGGATTCCCGCGCTCATCTGGCAGGTGCTGTTTTTTTACATCCCCCTTTTAATCATCGTCCTGACGAGTTTCCTCAAGACAACACCGTCGGGCATTGTGGGGATTACGTTTGAAAAAATCGCCCACTTCATCAATCCTCTTTATTTAAGGGTGATTGGGTCTTCCCTTGTTCTCGCCATCGTCAACGTCATCCTCTGCTTCCTGATCGCCTATCCGCTGGCCTATTTCTTAGCTTTTAAAGGAAGAAAAATCAGAAATGTCCTCCTGTTTCTCCTGCTTATCCCCTTTTGGACGAATTTCCTGCTCCACGTCTATGCCTGGTTCTATGTGTTGGAACGGCACGGCTTCCTCAACAACTTACTCATGCAGATCGGCCTGATCAAAAACCCTCTCATCCTGCTCAACTCCCCTTTTGCCATCATCATCATGATGGTCTACTATTATCTCCCCTTCATGGTGCTACCCATTTACACCTCCTTAGAACGATTCAATACGAGTTTAATCGAGGCCTCCTTTGACCTGGGCGCCACCTGGCTGCAGACCTTCCGCCGCATCATCCTGCCTTTAACGATGCGCGGTGTTAGAGCCGGTTTCTTTTTAGTCTACATCCCCTCTTTTGGCGAATTTGCGATCCCTTCTCTAATGGGCGGGGACAAAGTCATGTTCGTCGGCAACGTCGTTTCGGAATATATCCTTGGAGAAGGCACCGGATCGCTGGGAGCCGCTTTCATGGTCGTCAGCTGCGTTATCCTTTTAATCACCGCGATTTTTTTCTACTGGCTCCTCGGACGATTTACAGAACCTGTGAGGGATCGTGGCTGAAAAAAGAAAGTTTAATACGCATCAACGCAGCGCAATTTTCGGAAAAGCCGGGCACCTGATCCTCATTGCCTCAACCTATCTCTTTCTATGGGTTCCGATCGTTGTTCTACTCGTCTTTTCGTTTAACGAAGAGAGCTTCCCCTCTCCTTGGAAAGGATTTACCCTGCAATGGTATGCCGAGCTGATTGATTCGATCTATCTCTGGAAAGCCTTCATGAACTCCCTCATCGTTGCTCTCTCAGCCACCTGCATCTCCGTCCTCATGGGTATCTTTTTGATCTTCTTTGCTGCTCAGGGAGGTCGTGTCGGCCGCTACCTCAACCTCTTTTACGGCAGTCTCATTATCCCAGAGACCGTGCTCGCTGTCAGCTTACTTGGTTTTTTCAGCCTCGTTTCGATTTCGCTCGGCTTAACCACCCTCATCATTGGCCATACCGTCTTAGGCCTTGGATTTGTCATCCCGATGGTGTATGCCCGTTTCCAAGACCTTGACTCCCGCCTAACAGAAGCCTCTCTTGTGCTGGGAGCGACCCCCCTACAGACATTTTTCAAAGTAACCCTTCCTATGCTCCGACCCTCGCTCATTACCAGCGCGCTCCTTGTTTTCATTATTTCTTTCGACGACTTTATCTTGACCTATTTCTGCGCTGGCAGCTCGGTCCAGACTCTTTCGCTCTATATCTTATCGATGATCCGCTCAGGAATTTCCCCTGTGGTGAACGCGCTTTCTGCACTGCTCCTTTTCATGAGCAGCCTGATGGCGCTTGTCTATTTCCAACTCAGCAGCCGGAGTAAAATTTTCTGATGAATAGGGCGTGTCATCAATTGATCCTCCAGGCTTTCCGGAAGCTTTTGGGCATCTTTGCAATGGCTCGCGCTCTTCTACTTATTCAAGTATGTCTTCGCGCGCGCCATACGGACAAAGCTCTGCTTTGTCCTCGCAAAGCTGCCGCAAAATCTCTCAGAAATCCTTGGAGGATCAATTGATGATACGCCCTAGACAATATATTAATCGCTCGCTGGTTGTTTTTTTCTGGATCGGCCTGATCTTTAGCATCCTCTACTGGCCTAAAAATCTCTTTTTTCGGGAACAGAAAAGCATCAACGTTTTTGCTTGGGGAGATATTTTAGACGACTCCGTGGTTGCAGAATTTGAGAAAAAAACCGGCATCAAAGTCAATCTCAATTTCTATGCCTCCAATGAAGAGATGATTATTAAGCTCAAAGCCACCGGCGGCGAAGGATACGATCTCGTCATCCCTTCCGATTACTCTGTCGAAATCCTCCGTAAAGAAAATCTCCTCAAAAAACTCGATAAATCCAAACTGAACTTTCTCAACAATCTCAACCCCCATCTTCTCGACCTTTTCTTTGATCCGGGCAACCTTTATTCCGTTCCTTTTGAATGGGAGCTGTATGTTCTCGGCATCGACAAAGAATTCTTCCAGGGCAAACCGCTCTATCCTAGCTGGGGGATGATCTTTGACCCCAGCGTCATCGACTATAAGATCACCATGTCGAATGATCCGATCCAAACTCTCACACTCGCTTCCTTCTACCTCAATGGCCCCATCCCAACAATCACTGATCCTCAGCTCAAAGACATCACAGAGCTCCTGATCACCCAAAAACAGTACGTCAACGCTTATGCCGACTTCCGTGCTGATTACTTCCTCGCCACTAAAAACAGCGCAATAGCTGTCACCTCCAGTTCCTATATCTGGAGAACCATGCGAAAGTTCCCCTTTGTCGGCTATGTCATTCCTAAAGAAGGAACATTTGTCACCATCGAGAACTTCTGCATCCCCGAGACCAGCACAAAACAAGGCCTCACCTATCAACTCATCAACTTCCTATTCACCCGCGATTCGATGAAAACCCACTACAACACCTTCGGAATTTTCCCTTCCACTCTCGACGTCATGGACGACCTCGATCTGACTCCCGATGCCCGCGAGCTCATGACAATGTCCTCTCCTGAACTCCGTCCCCTGCACTTTGCTCGCCTTCTCACTTCCCAAGAAAAGATCCGCGACGCCTGGGTCCAAATCAAGACTGAATAAACGATGAAAAGAAAACCTACCTCACCCGGCGAAATTCTTCTCGAAGAATTTTTGATACCTCTTGGTCTTAGTCCAAAAGAATTAGCTATGCGTCTCGGTTGCGATTACAAAATCATCACCCGTATTATTAATGAGCAAACAAGCGTGACACCTGAAATGGCAGCCAAACTGGCTGCCGTGTTTAATACGACTCCTGATTTTTGGCTCAATGCTCAAATGGCGATGGACTCATAATACGCCGCTCATTAAAATCCATTGGATCATCTGCAGATAGCATTATTCCATAGAGACGGCAGCCAAAATGAACTCTCAATTAATTCATAACCAATCACAAAGTATCGAGATCTTGTTAGATCATATTCTTAAAATTCCTGGAGACAAGATCATCACCCTTGCCGTTGGGAACCAACCGTTTACTATTGATATTAAAGCAAATGGCCAAATTGGCTACCAAGTTGGTCACAAACAACTTTTCGTAGCCAAACTTCATCGCGCACTTGTCGAGGGAGGAGGAATGACCATTCGCCAATTTTTATCTATAAGAGTATCGCGAAAACTCAAGAATGGGGAAAAGGGATGGCTCCCAGAGAAAAATCTATACGGCATTGTTTTTCAAAACGGCAAATGGGTAGGTCTTGAAGCTGAAGCCATGCAACAAACTCACGAAACCGATGCGAGCACAGGTAAATCTCTTCCTCGAGAAGAAGGCGTGCATTATCAAACCTTTCCTACCTACTGAATCAATAACAGCAGATCAGCAAACATAAGAGGCAGGAAGCAAACTCACTTTCCCTCCAACAGTTCTTTGTTTCTGGCAGATATTTTAATAACATAGCTTGCTAAGGCTCCAATCACCAGTAAGTAGAGCCCAGCTGACCATACCCAGCCTGTCATCTGATAAAGCGATAAAGAAATCGCTGAAGCTGGTCCACCGATCAGCTGCGATCCAAGAGAACTTCCCAAGCAAAGAACCGTATATCGGTGCTCAGGAATTACACGTTCGATCGCCCAAGCGTAATACGGCGCTGCAAAGACAACTCCTAAGATCACCAAGATCAAACGAATCGCAATCACCATTCCTAAAGAAGCCCCCCCGACTAAATAGAACAGCGGAATGGCTAAAACCGCAGACCCAAAGGCTCCGATGAACATCACCCTTTCTTTTCCGAATTTTTGAGCAAGATAGCCAAAGATCGGCAGTAAGGCCATGTCCACAATCAGAAGCAGCGTATTGACCTGCATCACTGCTGTTTTGCTTATGTTTGTCACGAGCGGAACAAAGCCATTCATGAGGACGCAAGGCATCGCATACGTCACAAAGGAAAATCCTGAAGCAATGATGATTGTTAAGAGCGAGCTGCGGTGATGCTTCAAAACCTGCAAAAGCGGAACTCTTTTAACCGGGTTAAAATCTTCTTCTCGTTTCTTTAGACGTAAAAAGACACCAAAGATCGCAGCTAGTCCTCCAATCCAAAAGAGAATTCGCCATCCGTCTTCCATGTATCCTTGCTGGCTAAACCAAGCAACCAAGCCAGAGGCAATCACATAGCCCACTATTGAAGAGGCTCCATAGAGCCCGCTGAGCAGACTTCTCTTTTCCTGAGCGGTGTTTTCTAGCAGATAAAGAGCAGCCCCTGTCGACTCCCCTGCAACAAAAAAGCTCTGCAACATCCGAGCAATGGCTAGACACACAGGCGCCCATGCTCCAATTGTTTTGTAAACAGGTAAAAATCCTATCCCTAAAGTGAAGATAGCAATACCGACTAACGAACAGCTGAGAGCGAACTTGCGACCATATCGATCGCCGATGCGACCAAAAAAGAGTGAGCCAAGAGGCTTTGTCACAAAGCCAAGCGGAAGCATCGCATAGGTTAAAATCAGAGCTGTGACGGGATCTGCGGGACCAAAGAACAGCGGCGCGATGAAAGGCGCCATAAGCCCGAAAAGGGCCTTATCATAATTACCTAGGACATTGCCGATCATGCCGGCAAAGCGATTAAACATATTCACACTCCTTACGCCGGTATTACCCGGATCAAGTAATAAGAGTAACTTTCAGCCCGTAAAGGGCACCTCTGGTGATGAACAGCAGTCTACTAGAAAAAGGAATTTTACACACCAACGAATTCATTTGCGCATTCACGTCACACCCTATCTATCAATAACTTGCAGACAACAAGGCAAAAAATTGTGATTTTAATGAGGTGAAATTTATACTGAAAAATCCATTACAAGAATCACAGTTGATGGCAATGCGCGCATGCTGATAAGTCCACTTTTTTAGGTTTGTCAGCCTGCTCCTCGTTTTTTTTTGGCTCACTTGCAGTACTGTATGATTCTCTGCCTTGAACCCAATTCCTACTTGTCGAAGGGGTTGTCGTAGTGGATGATAAGCTCATTGTAGACCTCTTAAAAAATATTTAAATTGTTTTTTGTTTCTTACTGCAAAAAAACAGAATGCGACTGCCATTTATTCGACCCATAGGAGTTGCATCCAAATAAGTCAAAATAACAATCTCTAAGAGAACCTAAAATGGCACTAAAATTGTTCATTTTCTTCAACTTTTTGTCGCCTTTTTTATATAGTTCATAAATCTTGCAAGGCTGGTGAGCATCAGTGAATGTTCGTCCAATTTTAAGATCCTCTTCGGTAATATTGTCCCGGTTGTTACTCAACCAATCTATACGATCAGCAACCTCATCCATAGCTATTTGGCCTCGATAGCCTGGGGCAGAAATATAACGCCATCCAAAGAAAGTGATGTCCGTTGTTGCATTAGATATCACATCATCCATGGTTTTTATCAGCCCAGGCTCGTAGGATTGTCTAAAAATATTGCGTAAATTAGGAGTTTTATTTCTCGCATCTATAGAATCGATGACAATCTCTGAGATCTTTGAAATAATTCTATAGGCAATAGCTGCGACTATTGCAACGATCACCAAATTTCGAAATGTAAGACCCCCATTGGGCAGCTCACTTATTCCTTTAAACATTCCTTCTATTCTATAGATCATGATGCCTCGGTGTTGAAATTCAGGAGCGTAAATGAGTACAACGACATAGACCCCCTTTTTTGGATCGGAAGTTGCAGTCAAGAAAAAGACCACTCAAACGAGTGGTCTTTTTGAGAAAGAATTATGCGTCTTTTTTCTTTTGGCTTTGGATCTTTTGGATATAGGCGACGACATCGCCGACGGTTTTGAGCTTTTCAGCATCTTCTTCAGAGATATCAAAATCGAAACGCTCTTCAAACGCCATAATGAGCTCTGTGAGGTCGAGAGAATCGGCATTGAGATCCTCAATGAATGATTTTTCAAGCGTAACATCTGCTGCGTCAACTCCGAGTTGCTCAACAACGATGTCTATGACGTCTTTTTCTAGAGATGACATAAGCATAGTTTTCCTTTTTTGTTACAAAATCACATGACCATTCCGCCGTCGACGGTCAGCACTTGTCCCGTGATATAATTGGACCAGTCGCTGGCTAAAAAAATTGCTGCATTTGCAATTTCTTCGGCACTGCCCAGCCGATTCATCGGCACTTGTTTCAAAATTCCTTCTCTCTGCTCATCGGTTAAAACATCGGTCATCGATGTTTTAATAAAACCGGGAGCAATACAATTGACGCAAATGCCACGGCTCGCAACCTCTTTGGCCAGTGACTGGGTAAACCCAACCATCCCAGCTTTCGAGGCCGCATAATTCGTCTGTCCTGCGTTCCCATTGAGACCGACAACGGACGTGATATTGATAATCTTTCCGCTTCTAGCTTTCAACATGGATCTAACAAGAGCTTGGCACGTATTATAAACAGATTTAAGATTCACGGCAATGACTCGATCCCAATCGTCTTCAGTCATCTTCATCAAAAGGCCGTCACGCGTGATCCCGGCGTTATTGACAAGAATATCAATTTTTCCAAACTCGGCTAAAATTTCTTGAAGGGCCTGATCGACCGCTTTTTTATCGGAAACATCGACAAGTTTAACAAGAAATTTTTGATTAGGATGTCTTTGTTGGAGGAGTTCAAGGACTTCTTTCGCCCTTTCTGCATTGGTGCCGAAGATCGCTACATGGGCGCCTTCTTTAGCAAAGGCAATAGCGATTTCTTTTCCGATGCCAGCAGTCCCGCCTGTGATGATAGAGGTTTTATCTTTGAGATGATAATGCATATACTTCTTCTAATTGTGCCAAATCTGGTGTTTTTTCGATGTTCAACGTTTGTCCTTTGACACCGATTTTTTTATTCATCCCGCTTAATGTCCTGCCAGGCCCAATTTCAACAAAGAAATCAACCTCGTCTAAAAGGCGGATCCCCTTTTCCCACTGTGTCGGACTAGCGACTTGAGCGATAAGATGGTCGCGGATTTGAGAAATTGAGTCAACAAAATCTCCAGGCACATTCATGACAAACTGGACGGAACTTTCTTTTAAGGAAACAGAAAGGAGCTGGCTTTTCAGCTTCTCTTGAGCCGAGCGCATCAAAGGAGTATGAAAAGCACCTGACACTTCTAAAGGAAGGACGCGCTTAGCACCTTGAGCTTTTAAACGCTCTTCTGCTTCAGCCATTGCGCTCGTCAGTCCAGCGATCACCACTTGTCCAGGACAGTTTAAGTTGGCGATCCAGATGTTTTCAGGAAGGTGTGCAGCCACAAGTTGCGGATCAAGTCCTAAAACAACACGCATTGTGCTGGGCTTTTCTTGGCACGCTTCTTGCATATACCTGCCGCGCGCTGCGACGATCCGCAGAGCATCGGCAAAAGAAATACGTCCTGAGGCATATAAAGCCGTGTACTCCCCTAAGCTTAATCCCGCGCAAATCGACGGCTGCAACTGGGGATAAAGCTGCTGGATCACACGCAAAATGGCAACGCTGACGATAAAAATCGCCGGCTGGCTATTCTTGGTCAGTGTGAGTTCAGACTCAGGCCCTTCGAGGATCAGCTTGGTGAAATCCACCAAGAGAATTTTAGAGGCTTCTTCGAAGGTTTCACGGACGATCGGATACGTTTCGTAAAAATCTTTAGCCATGCCGACATATTGAGCGCCTTGTCCAGGAAAAATAAACGCGATTTTATTCATGAGTCAGTATCGAGGCTCCCCAGGTAAGGCCAGCTCCAAAAGCTGTGAGGAGAATGTTGTCTCCTTTCTTGACGTTATTTTGCCGGAGCATTTCATCTAAGGCAATGCCGACAGAAGAGGCCGAGGTATTCCCGTATTTATGGATGGTGATGAAGACTTTTTCCATCGGCACCTCGAATCGTTTGGCGAGCGCTTCGATAATCCGCATATTGGCTTGATGAGGAATGAGCCAGGAAATCTCGCTTTCTTGGATGCCTGCCCGATCGATCACTTCTTTCGACGCCGACTCCATCCGGCGGACGGCATGTTTAAACACCTCTTTTCCTTCCATTTGGAGAAAGTGGAGGCCGCCATCGACGCTTTCACGGGTTGCCGGCTGGCGAGATCCTCCGGCGGGAAGAATCAGCAGCTTGGCTAGCTCTCCATCGGATCCAAGTGAAATTTCACGAATCGCAAGCCCCCTGCCTTCTGAGGGGCCTTCTGAAGAGATCACAGCTGCAGAAGCTCCGTCTCCGAAAAGCACACACGTATTTCGGTCAGTATAATTCACGATGCTGGAGAGTTTTTCTGCAGCGATCACAAGGATATTTTTATAGATCCCCGATTCAATGAACGCTTTTGCCATGCCTAAAACGTAAAGATAGCCTGTGCAGGCAGCTTGGACATCGACCGCCGCCGCTTTCGTTGCACCGAGCTGGGTCTGGATCAGGCAAGCCGTGCTAGGAAAGATGTAATCGGGTGTCAGGGTTGCAAATAAGATAAGGTCTAGGCTTGCGGCCGGGATTTTAGCCGCTTCTAACGCCTTTTTTGCCGCCGCCAGGCCCATATCCGAAGTGAACTCATCCCCCCGGGCAATACGGCGCTCTTTCATCCCCGTACGGCTGACAATCCATTCGTCGCTCGTTTCGACCATCTTCTCGAGGTCTTGGTTAGATAGCACTCTTTCAGGGACATAGCTCCCCGTACCAACAATTTTAGCCCTCCTGTTCACTTGGGTCACTTGGCGATTAAAATTTTTCATACCCACTCATTATACCTCAAAACCCAAAAAAAGGAAACCTCAATCCAATTTTATGAATCTATCAAATGATTTTTTAGGATCTATTTGAAAAAAAGATTTACGTCTACTTGCAATCTAAAAAAGCAAAAGACAACTTTTTTAAGAAAATCATTGAACACCACTGCCGAATTTTCTAGTCTTTAAATGAGTTCTAATACGATAATTTCTGAAAAATTAAGAGGTATTATGGCATTTTTTATTCATTCTTTAGCATCCCGTAATCAAGAGCTTCCTAAGCGACCAGAAGACATTGCAATACTTTCCCGCAGCCAAATGAGGACAGGAATTTTCGATACCTTATTCATAGTAGGTATCCATACAGTGGCAGCTTTGATTTTGGCCAATAATGCCCATTACATTCATCTTCCAGTATTGAAATCATTCACAAACCGAACAGCCTGCATTCTTGTGAGCACTACGTTGGCCGTCGCCCTCATCGATTTTATTACGCTAGCAGTTCAGACATGCAAAAAATTCAACGCTCTCTTAGCAAGACTCAAGGAATCCGTCTCAGCCCCAGGCGCTCTCGAAAAAAACCCAATAATCCCCCCAATAAGCCAAGGAGCAAAACCTCAGCTTCAAGAAACCCGGATAGAAAAGTCGGAAATTGTAGCTAGTAAAGTGAAGCTCGAGATCAATGATTCTAAGTCAAATTGTCCTTGCATAGGTGATGGAAAACTCTATGTTTCCAGTACACAAGCGGAACAGATGAAAACAGACCCCTACTTTCAAAAATTCTTCTCTAACAACTTTGACACGATAATTGCAAACGGAGAACTTTTTTTAAATAACCTAAGCATATTTCTAAATCCCACTATTTATTCTCTCTACCAACAAGTCAATTTATTAGGAATTTTTCAGCTACAAGATAAGATAGCAGCCAATACAAAAGAATTTTCTACACTATTTGCCACTTTGGGATTATCCAAAGATGCAGCTTTCGTTCACCACAATGGGGATCTAATTGGAACTAGCTTGCAAACAGTTTTAATGAATCTAGCGCACGCCGCTATGATGGGGAATCAAGTATTAGTTTTATTTTGGATTCAAGCATTGAAACAATTCATGCCCTTCGACGAATGCATTGATCTATTCCCAACCATCCTGGAGACTCCTTTAGCCCAGCCAGAACACCTGCATGAGCTTTTATTTGAGTGTTTAGTTAGAAATTTTAATAAAGAAGAAACTCAAACTTTTTTAAACACTTACAAAGAAAAATTAAAAATTAAAAGCTTGAACCTGGGTACTCTTTTAGACGTTGCTAAGCCTCACACACATGGTAAAAACAAAGACTTATTTGAGCAAAACAAAAATAAGCTGAATAAATTGTTAAATATATTAGATCTGCAATATATTGAAATTTTAAATCGAGAATCTTCCGGCCTTTCATCTGAGCTTGAATATGTCCTGGCTCAATGCCAACAAATAATTTGTCTACGCGGCACAGGCATCACTGGTAGGGATGTCGCTAGCCTAGCAAATGTAGAAAAAACGATTCCAATCGTAGATCTAACAGGTTATCCATGGCGTGTTGACGGAACTTACTTCGAAAATACCAGTGACCGCGTCTTTATTAATAAGAATATACAGGGTAAACATGTACAATTTATCTACTTAACAAAAGACCGGGGAATCGTAGATAAATACCTGAAAATCTATCACGGCGTAACATTAGATCAAACTGTATAGCTATCCAACTTACGCCTATACCGCTCCATAGCAAGATTTTTTTTAGAAAATATGAGAACTTTGTCGATTAACAGACCAGCATCATGATCGGTTATAACTGGGCGAATACAATTCTTGTAGGAAAGAGTGGATGGGACGACCTGCAAACACTCTGCGCGCTACCCTACTATGCGCTCCTACCTTCTCGCCATATTCAGTTCATTCAGTGGAAAAATGGAAAGCTGCATCCCCTTGACCACGATGAAGCTTGGAAAGTCTCATCTATTGCCCGGCTCATTCTCTTATCAACCAAAAATATTTTGCCTTTCGACCTCAATTTCTGGTTGAAATTTGGCTGTTTGGTTGTGATCTGGGCAGCAGTGCCAGCCTTAATTAAGCGTGATAAAGGATTCGTTGCGGCTTTTGCTCTCACAGCCGCCCTCGTTCATATGCTTTTCTCACTGTTTGCTGCCCTTTTGCGCCGGAATTCGACGCTTCAAGACATCGCCACTTGTCCAAACACCTTAGTTGAAGATCTCGATGAGCGCAAAAAGGCCTCTTTAGACTCCGCTTCCAAGGAAACCCTTTCTGCACCAATCACAACTCTGTCCTTGGAAATTGAAGATATCGATGAGCACAAAACGGAAACCCTTTCTGCATCAATCACAACCCTGCCACTAGAACTCGTGACGAAAATTTTACATCTTTTGACGGCGCTACAACCCTTTGGCTTAACTTGCAAATGGGCGGCAAAAATCTGCTATCAGGCGGAATTTAAACCGCGTCTACATCTACCACGCTTACCCAACGCTCTTTTGCAAAGCTTGGAACAGCCCCTGTTAGACCAGATGAAATTTATGCGGTGCACATCCCAGCTGCTTAGAGGTGCAAAGAACGAACCTGTGTCTAGCACGGAAACCTATACCCCCGGAAAAGCCTTTTTAGGCATATCTTTTTTCGAAAACCAGATTCCACTTTGGCTTCCTGCCATCTGGTCGGAAAACCGCCTTGCGCCTTATATCACCGTCAACTCCGATTGGCTGGGCAAGCACCATTTCTTTTACACCGTGACCCCTGTGAAAACCCTTGCGCTGATTTTCACTTACGACAGCAACTATAAGCTCTCGGGTAGTCCAAGTTTCTACTGTAACAAAGATCGGCATGTTCTCATCTTGACGCAGGTCTCCCCCTTTCACAAAAATGAATGGTGGTTGGTTTTTCAAGCCTGGAGCGGGTCAGAACAGGAATATAGCGATGCTCATCCACACCGTGGAAATCCGGCTACATTTAAACGAAATCTTCTCAACAACCGCAGCATTCGCATTCTCTTCGACAATAAGGGCCAAGTCACCCCTGAATGCAAAGCCGTCTGGAATTGGTTTAAGAGGTTCCTGAATGAGGAAGAAGTCGGCTTTTTCGACGATCAAGAAAACTTCTTTCCCAACGAGACCACTCCTCACCAAAGATGCTCCATGCAACTCCAGAAGGTTTGAAGGTTAATTTTGAAAGAAAAATTGCAAGAAAGTCAAAATTTGTGCGATAACATATCTTTATGACGAAAAAGACAATCTCTTTCCTCCTCATTACTCTGCTGTGCTTTACCTCGACAGTCCAAGCAGCGGACGACCTTCAAGACTACGCAGAAAGCACAGACGAAATCTGGCGCACCGGTTCAGGGGCCCATGACGGCTCTTATACCGCCATCAGCACTTCGATGATCGGGTGGGGGATCGGCCTGGCCATCGGCATTGGTATTCTCTGTGCCGTCCTTCGTCCTAGCACCAATAGCAGTAGCAGCAGCAGTGCCCATTGCCATTAAAAAGATCAAAACTATTTTAATCGCTTCTTGTGTTTTGGGAGGGTGCTACAAGCAACCTTCGACGGAAGAAAGAATTGTTCATCTTAGTACAGAACCTTCTAAAGCTCCAAAGTATCAAGAAACTAATCATTGCTATTTCATCCCCCCTAAAGGATGGCAGCTTGCTGATCAATCAAAATTTTCCCATCGAATAAAAATCTGTTTTTTAGGCAAAACTTCGAATAACCTCCAACCGTCCGTCAACCTTGCGACAGAAAAGGTTAACATCTCCCTAAAGGCGTATATTGACATCATAAGAAGCGACTGTGCAAAAGATCCTAATTGCGTCTGGCGAGATTTAGGCAAATATCAGACTCCGCTGGGCGAAGGAAGATTGACCGAGCGAGAAAGGAAAACTAAATGGGGCCTTGCGCGCCAGGTCCAGCTGATCGTCATTAAAGATAATCAAGCCTATATTCTGACTGTCGGAGCCCTTAAAGACGAGTTTTCAAGCCATTACCAAGATTTTGAAGCCGTTTTAAAATCGTTGACAATCACAGACGACTTGACCAGCCCGATCGTACATGTGGAAAAAAGAGCGCTTTTGCAAGCAAGGATCAAAAAATTGGAGACCGATTTTGATGGTGCGATGACAAAAGGAGAAACCGTAGAAGAAGCTTTTAACACGGTGAACTTTCAAAAAGAAACCTGGGAACCTTTCTACCAAATGATCATTAACGACTTTACTGAAATGGGTCCCTACTGGCAAATTCTTTTGCTAAGAGATATACAATACCAACTCCTTAAGAGGCATTCATGAAAAGATTTATCACTTTACTCACCTGTGCTGCTTTCACTCTGGCTTCTGTTCATGCAGATGAGCCGCCTCCAGTTGATAATTCTGCGCCTTCTCAGACCCCAGAAGACAGCATGGCAATCTCTCCGGAACTCTCCGATGAAAATACAGATGCACCTCCAAATACAGATAGAAAGCAAGTCGGCCAGGCCGCCGAAGATGGATCCAAAGCAGCTGGCAGCGGCGCAGGCAAATACGTGCTTGCCGCCTGTGCAATTGCCGTTGGGATCGCTGCCTTGATCCTCGTTTCCCAACATTCCGGCCACAAGAAATGAAATTATACTGCGGTTGGCTTTTTCTTCTCCTTTTTCTTGCTGCCTGCCAGTCCAATAAGTCGTGGGAGGTTTCTCATGTCCAGGCCGGAACAAAAGAGTATCATTCCGCTCGCCTTTCGTATCCGGTCCAAGATGCCGTCAACGGCATCGGGATTGAAATGATCTGTGCCCAGGGGCTGATCAACACTTATCTCGAAGTCCACTCTCAGCATGTTCCTGCGTATCAAGGCAACGAAAAAGAAGCGCTCGTGATTTTAAAGATCGAAGGAAAAACCTTTCAGGGAATCGGCCACCGCCATGAAGGCGGGCAGCGCATTTCTCTCCCACCTCAACTCCATCAATTAATGACCGAATCTCTCCAGCTAAACCAGCCCGTCACTGTTTTGCTGGAAGGGTATTTTACAACATTAGATCCTAAAGAGTTTTCAGAGCAGTTCCGCGAGCTGCAATCTGAACCCATTAAAAACCCCTTTCAACTCCCCTTCAAGGTTTTATGAATAAACTAGATCAGCTTAAGAAATTCACGATTGTTGTTTCGGATACCGGAGAATTTGAAGAGATCAAAAAATACCATCCGACCGATGCGACAACAAACCCCTCATTGATCTTAGCCGCTTCGACAAAACCGGAATATCAGTTCCTGATTGAAGAAGCGATCACCTATGGACAAAAACATGGAAAAACAAAGCCGGAGCAGCTCACTCTTGCCATGGACAAAGTCTTCGTGAATTTCGGCTTAGAAATCCTCAAGATCGTCCCTGGGCGCGTCTCGACCGAAGTCGATGCCCGTCTTTCTTTCGATGTCAAAGGCTCAGTCCAAAAAGCCCGTCAACTGATCGCTCTCTATGAAGCTTCCGGCATCGATCGGAAACGGATCTTGATCAAACTTGCCTCGACTTGGGAAGGGATCCAAGCCGCAGCGATCCTTGAGAAAGAAAAGATCCATTGCAACATGACACTTCTCTTTTGTTTAGCCCAGGCCATTGGATGCGCAGAAGCCCACGCAACGCTCATCTCTCCTTTTGTCGGCCGGATCCTCGATTGGTTCAAAAAAAATGAAGGCCTCGAGTCGTACTCCCCGGAAAAAGACCCCGGCGTTGTCTCCGTTACCCAAATCTACACCTACTATAAAAAGATGGGCTACAAGACTCAGATCATGGGAGCTTCCTTCCGCAACACCGACGAAATCTTGGAACTGGCCGGATGCGACCTATTGACGATTGCTCCAAAACTTTTAGACGAATTACAAAAAGCCAGCGCCGATGTTCCCCGCAAGCTTTCCCCTGAAGCCGCCAAAAAAGCCGATGTTCAAAAGGTCAATGTCGATGAAGCGACCTTCCGCTGGATGCTATGCAACGATGCCATGGCCTCCGACAAGCTGTACGAAGGCATCCGCAACTTCAGCAAAGACATCGTGAAGCTACAGCAGCTGCTTTCATCTAGAATGTAGATTCATACCATTTAACAAGAATAACTTTGAGTTTGACTGCATCAACTCTGCAACAAATTTTTTGTCTTCACTCATGCCTTGCTATTCAGCAATGGTTACTAATGACCACAAAAGGTAAGGTGTTTATTTTTTCTGAGGATAACAATAGCGTACTTTTTTTCTAAATCAAGCTCTGCTTTTGTTAGTCCCGAGCTTCCATTTGTAGCAGCCTCGATTAATTCATGATATTGTGAGTTGGAAACTAATGCCGTGTCGAATAAATCTAAATGATCAGAACGGTTATCTGCTAAATAGAACATGAAATCCTCTTGGTACTCCTCTCGCATTCTTATAAACAACTCAGCTGCAAGAGCAATATACCTTCTTTCATTCATTGTTTTTCCTAATCCACCTATAAGCATAAGATCCTGTAGAATAACCTCTGGATTAAAAATGCTGGATACCTTTTTTACTTCTTCCACTAGTTTTTCTTTAGGCGTATCGAAAACATTTAATCTAGGGCGATCATAAGAAACATAGCTAGGACACACAAGGCAACGATTTCTTAAGTTTTCATGATAGACGTTTTGGTTTTGAACTACTCTCGCCTTTTAGGCGAGAGTAGTTCAAGCAGCTTCCTTGTCTAACTCAAAGTCATTTTTGATAAATGGTATTATTCAAATCTTGCTAGTCCCTTATTGCGGCTTTTCTCAAAAGCCCAATAAAACACACAGATGCTTAAAATGAGATAGAGGACATTCAGGAAAAGACTGATCCAAGCATTGCTCCAAGGGAAAGAATTTCCTCTGAGGATCGAACGCATCCCCTCGAAAACATACGTTGTCGGCAAGCACCAGGAGATCTTTTGCGCCCAGTCCGGCAAAGTGCTCACCGGATAAAAAACCGCGCTAAAGGGCGCAAACATATACGCCGACATCCATGCCAGCATCTGGAACCGCTGACCCCAATAAATCACGATGGAAGCGGCTAAAAAGCCAATCACCCATCCTGACATCATGAGCAACGCAAGAAACGGTAAAAAGGCCCATCCCAGCGTGAATACATTGAGTGCATAAAGCAAATAGACAAAGATCACCCCAAAAACGAGCGCGATGCAAACCTTGCAAAGCGAGAGCATGATCACACCTATGATCCACTCGCTTGTCTTTAGAGGAGTAGAAAACAGGTTCACGAGGTTCCTGTTCCAGAATTCCTGTAGGAGATTCACTGAAATCTCATAATTGCCCCTCCATACGATCTGCCAGAAAATGAGTCCTGTCAAAACAACGAGGGCCACATTGGAAACACCCGGCTGGTTCTGCTGGATCCACACAGTGGTGAGTCCCCATAACGCAATGTCAATCGCTGGCCAATAGAGCAAATCGGCGATCTGGTCGAGTTTTGCAAAGAGATAAAAATACCGGAGAAACACACCCCAAGATCTTTTTAGATTTATCATCGTTTTACCATTTTCAAGAAGTAGTCTTCTAAATTCGGCTGATTGATCCGAATGCTGGAGTAGGAAATATTTGCCCGAGCCAGTTCAATTAAAAACGGCGCGATAAATTTATCTTCCATTTCCAGTTCAATCCATCGGTGGTCGCTCTTGCAGGAGAATTTTTTCTCGCTGGCCATGGAAACAATCTTTTCCATCCCCTCAACAATCACCAATTCCAAACGGGAATGTGAGATCGTCTTGACGAGGTTTTCCGGAATATCGTTGGCAATGATCTTACCTGATTGCAAGAACAAGATCCTATCGCACAGCTCTGCCACCTCATCCATCTTATGGGAGGTAAACAACATCGACGTCCCCTCTTGCTCTCGCTGCTCCAAAAGAAACGCGCAGACTTCTTTGGCCATATCGGGATCCAAAGAGGCTGTCGGCTCATCTAAGAGCGCAATTTTTGGCTTAACTAGGAAAGCCTTCACCAGGATCAGCCGTGTCAGTTGGCCCGCAGAAAGCTGCGTCACCGTTGCATCATACTTATCGGCTATTCCAAACCGCTCCAAAAGCGGAACACTCCGCTTTTGGATCTCAGCCCCTGTAAGCCCATACAATCGACCAAAAACCTCGAGGTTTTGCCGGATCGTCAACTTCCAAGGAAGGTTGACATAGGTGCTGGCAAAGGCGACCTGCTGCAGCACCTCAGACCGGTTCTTTTTAAAATCTTTTCCAAAATAAAGGATCGATCCTGACGAATACGTCAGCGTCCCGAGCAGCATATGGATGGTGGTCGTCTTCCCTGCACCATTGGGCCCTAGCAGGCCAAGGATCTCCCCTTTCTCTAAGCCGAAGGAGATCCCATCGACGGCAATCATCGGAGGCTTGCCGGGAAACTTCTTTGTCAGTTTTTCAACAGAAAGAATCGGTATCATAAATTGTAAGCTTCGTAGAAATTAATCTTAAAATTAATAAGGTCAACGCTTAGACAGCATTGCAGTGTAAAGAAACCGAATTATCTTGAAGCTACCATAAGAGCGGGGTCTCCCAAATAGCGCCATCTTAGCAGATTTTTAATTATCGTCCAAGAACTATTCACAATCTATGGCCATTTCCGATGTCAAATTGCGACTCAATTTGACATTTTACGACTTTGGTTCGGGAGGAATGGCAATCAATTGATATTTGCCATTACTACTAGTCACTCTAAAGCAACCCTCCTCTTTTTTTATCTCCGTCAATTCGACTTCCGCCCCCTCTAGTGACTTGATGTGAATTTTGAATGTTTCAGCTTCAAACTCAAACGGCTCATCCCATTTGAGGGAAACCTCGTGAGTCGACAGTTTATCCTCAAATGCAGGTTGGGACTCTTCAAATTCGACAAATGCTCTAATCTCCTTATTGCCGCTATTCACACTCAATTGCAGATCGACACGACTCTCAGTATATTTCTCTTTCGAGATTTCCTCAGAAACGTCATTTATGACAAGTGAAGGAGTTCCAGAAATTGTCCATCCAGGAGTAGCGCAGTAACTAAGGGTATTGCTAGTTTTATTCTCTCCTGAAATCGTAAACATTGGTGATCGGGTTTTTTGTTTTTTATTTTCTATGGGTACTTTGGTTGTTGAATTCACTGTCGCTTGGGCGGCGTTTAGAGGATAGAGCCCGATATAAACTTCATATTGAGCCTTTCTAGGATAAGTGATCAAAGCCCCGTGGTTATAACCAACTTCTAGCGATGCTTTTATCACACAATACTGATTATGAGCTTTCTCAGAGAGGTAATTGCTTGGAATCGTGACTGAAAAATTGAGGCGATCATCTGCCGCCTGTTTCGGCTTAAATTCGCTTTTTCCCACAATCAATCGAGCCTCATTATAGGCAACGGCATTTTTAAACATTCCATTAAAAAAGACCTCAAAACAATTCTTTTTTACATAAACATGCGAGTGCAATGTTCCAGCTAAGCGGGGCTCCCATGAATGCAAATCTAAGCTTAGAATAAAGCACTGAACGCGTTGATATAACGTCAAAAATTCCTGTTCCTTTTTCTCTTTGAGAGTGGTGACGATTTTACTCAATTCTGCCAACTGCATAGGGACAGGTGCTTTTGCCTGATTTGTTGCTAAGTTAAGTATCCCCGGATAATCGTAGGCGACCATTGCATTTTCGATCCCTAAACTGACATTTCTTGCAGCCTCTACATGGTTATTGATACCCACCCCCTGCTGCTGCCTCATTTCTGTATTAATGAACGTCTCTACGGACCGCCTTAAAAAAGCCAGACTCTCACGAACTGTAGAAGTATTCATTGCCATAAACCCCTCCTTTTCGACAAAAAAGCTTACTTCGAGAGAATTTTTAATAACAACTAATAATTAGAAAACAGTCACCCAGCTTCGCAAGAAGTCTAAGAGGCAGCTCTCAACAAACTAGGGCGTGTCCCTAATACAAAAAGCCAAAAAGATACAAAGGAATGACATTCTTGGAGCCCACCAGAATATCATCAGCCAAAATGAACGCATTGTTCATTCCTTTTATTTGTCTTGTGTTTTTATTTTTTCCTCCAATTTCAAAGATGTTTTCGCCAATTTTAAAGTCCCCTTTTTTGCTATAGAAAATAGGAATTTCTGCATTCTGTGTTTGATTGACAACAAATGTTTCTCGAATTTTTCCCTTTGCTTGATCCTGGGCTAAAGGCAAATAGGCTGCATGGATAAGATTTGTGTTTTCAGGATACATTTTTATTGGGTTGCGCAGATAGGCATCCCCAGAATTTCCGGGGTAAATGAAACGAATTAACCCGGCCTGTTCTAGAAATTTCAAGTAATTGGAAATGCTCTCAAAATCTTTTCCTAATGCGGAAGCCAGTTTTGAAGCATTGACTTCACCAGGCGACGTGTTGATGACAAATTTATAGAGTTGCTCGATTGTAGAAAGAGAAGAAGTTTTCAAGGCATGCAGTTTTCCGATATCTTCATAAATGGTCATTTGCACAGCGTTGTCAAGAGATTGAAATTTGTCCCTGTCTTGAACATATCCCTTAAAAAAGGGATAGTATCCCAACTTCAAATAATCGTTAAAATGCTTCAAAATGCCTGTAATCTCTAACTGCTGTGCAATGACTAAGTGAGAGGATAAAATTTCCTTCATTTCCAATTTTGGTATTTTTTTTCCTAAATAAAATTCGAGGTATTCCCTAAAAGAGAAGCCGCAAAGTTTATGAAGGGTGACTCTTCGAGAGAGATCATATTTACCTTGGATAAGATCTATCATGGAACTTCCGGAAAAAAATATAGTAAAAGAAGGATAGATGTCTGTGATATTTTTTAACTCCGCCATCCAATTGGTGTATTTGTGGATCTCGTCGATGCACAACAACCGAACATTTGTTTGTTTATAAAGATAATCAACAAGGGCAACGAGTGTATTTTCCAGAAAAAAAAGATTGTCGGCAGCGACGTAAAGAGCCTCTCTTTTTTTCGCTCCTGAGCTGATTGCATGCCTGAGTAAGAAAGTGGTTTTTCCAACACCTCGGGCTCCCACGATGCCTGTGATGTGCCGATCCAATATGAAGGTGTCAAATTGAGATCTCCAAAAATACGGCTGTTGCTCAACTTGTTCAGTGATAATGCGTTGGATTTCAAATAATTGTTCCATATATCCTTTATTAGGTTATAACCGAAAAATCGACCCATCTCTATTGGGTTACAACCTAATAATAAACCATGAATCATTAGGGTGCAACCTATAATTGAAAAACCCCTCCGTTAACGGGGGAGATTCTTCCACGATTTAAGGAAGACGATAATGGATGATCGTCATTCCTTCCTTTTTCTCTAAGGGAAGAATGACAAGGGAGCCGATCTCTGCTGTGCGATTGACTTGCGTACCTCCGTCGGCGACACTGCCAATGCCTTGAAGGGTTAAGAGGCGCAGGGGCTTATTTTTGGGAAGGCCGGGCTGCAAATAGAGAGCTTCGCGCTCAAGTTCTTCATAACTGACAAACTTAAACGAAAAAGGAAGATCTTGAGCAATGAGATCGAGGGCTTTTTTCTCAAGCGCTTCTCGAAAATCTTCTTCAATGATGCCTTGATAGACAATATAGGGGGTTTTCCCACTGTCTCCCTTGATAGGGAAAAGAGGCTGGGGAGAATATCCCAGGAGGTAAAGAGCAAAGTCAATCACATGGGCTGCTGAATGGAGCCGCATATTTAAATATCGCCTCTCCCAGTCGATAACTCCATGGATGGAAGTTCCCACTGAAGGTGGCTGCTCGGTTTCGACATAGTGGATAATTTTATCCCCTTTATGCAGCACTTGATAAACTTTCCCTTTCCATTCTGGAGTAGAGAGGAAACCCTGATCAGTGGGCTGGCCTCCGCCCATGGGATAAAAAATGGTTTGGTCAAGGATAATCTGCCATTTTTTATCGCCTTCTCGATTTATTTCTAAAATATGAGCATCCATCTCTCTGAGATAGGCATCTTGGTAATAGAGAAGTTTTGTCATGTTGATCTCTTTGACAGATCGGTCAATATCGACTGAACTTTTTGGACATCTTTTTCTGTTGTACACCATGAAGCGATGAAACGTATTTCTTTTTTTTCTTCATCCCAAGGATAACATGCAATCTGCTCGCAGATTAATGGAATCCAAGAAGAAGGAGCAGTAAAAAAGATTTGGTTAGTCTCGACAGGATAGCTCAAAGAAAGCTGGGGGATAGATTCGATGATAGATCCAATTTCCTGCGCTTTGTCATTCGCATGCTGAGCAAGAGTAGACCAGAGTTTTTGCTCAAAAAATGGAATAAATTGCGCTCCTAAATAGCGCATCTTAGAGATGAGTTGAAGATTTTGCTTTTGCAGATAGAGAGCGCTTTCGTGCAAAGACGGATTAAAAATAAGCAGGGCTTCAGCACCCATGCATCCATTTTTTGTGCCTCCCAAAGATAAAAGATCCAAAGAGGCTGCCGAGATCATTTCATCGAGAGGAACTTGCAGCTGGACGGTGGCGTTAAAGTAACGAGCACCATCGATGTGAAAGAGAAGATTTTCTTCTTTGCAAATGTGGGACAATTCTCTCAGCTCTTCTAAAGAATAAAGGGTTCCCACTTCTGTCGCCTGTGTGATCGATAAAACACGGGGAGAAGTCGAGTGATGTCCAAAAGCCCTTTCTCTCTTTAATTTCTTCATGACACCCTCAGGTGTCAATTTTCCTTCTTGATTGGGTACTATTAAAAGCTTGCAGCCCACTAAAGATTCAGCTGCACCGCATTCTTGGTATTGCAAATGAGCCATGTCTGTACAGATGATCGATTCATGGGGCCGGCAAGAAAGTTTAAGAGAGAGGATATTCGCCCCCGTTCCTGTAGGGACTAAGAGGACCTCGCAAGGATGCTTAAAGGCTTTTTGGATCAGCTTCTTTGCTTGTTCACTCCAAGAATCTAATCCATAGGAAGGAGCAAATCCTTGGTTAGCCTCCACAACGGCTTGCACGATCTCAGGATGTGCTGGGGCAAAATTATCACTGGCTAGACAAATTTTTTCTTGCGACATACGCACTCCTAAAAATAGGAGAGATGCTGGATTGCTCCAGCATCTCTTAGAAGCTAGTCTTGGAAGGCAAAGGCGAGGACGTCTTCTTCGCTTTCATCCAGGTATTTTTTGATACGCGTGTTGAATTCGAGGAAGCCGGTCCCTCCGGGGATCATGTGTCCCATGATCAAGTTCGACTTGAAGTCGAGGAGGTAGTCTGTTTTGCCTTCGGAAGCAGCATCGGTCAGAACACGTGTGGTCTCTTGGAATGAAGCGGCAGAGACGAACGAATCGGTCGTCAAGGAGGCTTTGGTAATTCCAAGGAGCACCGGTGTCGCTTGCGCAGGCTTGCCGCCTTCGTCGATCACCTTACGGTTCTGGTTATGGAAGTGCTTCCGATCGATATCTTCGCCGTACAGGAAGATCGTGTCGCCCGTGTCGGTGATGCGAACTTTCTGGAGCATTTGGCGGACGATGATCTCGATGTGCTTGTCGTTGATGTCGACCCCTTGGAGGCGGTAGACTTCTTGGACTTGGTTCACGAGATACCGTTGGAGCTCTCGGACGCCGCAGACTTCGAGGATCTCTTGCGGAACCACGAGGCCATCGGTGAGCTGCTGGCCTTTGAGCACGAGATCGCCTTTTTGAACGATCAAGTGTTTTGTCAGAGGGATGAGGTGTTCCTCTTCCATACCAGACTCTTCATCGCGGACAACAACAATGCGCTTGTTCTTCTGAACACCGCGGAAGTCGACGATTCCGTCGATTTTCGCAATTTCGGCGGCATCTTTTGGACGACGAGCTTCGAAGAGCTCAGCCACGCGAGGAAGACCACCGGTGATGTCCTTTGTCTTGATCGCGCCGCGAGGAAGACGAGCGAGGAGCGTTCCGGCTGTAACGAATTGTTTTTCTTGGACAGAAATGAAGGCTCCGGAGGGCACGGCATACGCACCGATGAGTTCTTCAAAGTCTTTATCGGAGTAGATCATGATCTGCGGATGGAGTTCTCCACGGTGCTGCTTCACGATCAGCTCGGTCTGGCCTGTTTGCTTATTGATTTCGCGCTGGGTCGAGATCCCTTCAACGAGGTCTTCGTATTTGACATAGCCGGGACGTTCGCAAATGATCGGGATGTTGTGTTGTTCCCAGACTGCGATCTTGGTCCGTTTTTTCACTTTTGCGCCGTCGGCGAGGAGGATATGCGTTCCAAGCTCGATGTTGAATGTTTGGAGCGGCTCGATCGATTTTGTTGCGAGGAGCTTTTTGCACTCGTCTAACGGCCTTCCCTCATCGCGGAGAATGTGGAGAAGTCCGTTTTTGTTCAGCGCAATCCAAGCGCCCTCTTCATTTTGAACGGTGCGGATGTTCTCATAGACGAGAATTCCTTCGACGTCGGAAACGAGCTCAGGACTCAGCGCAGCGGAGGCGATACCACCGAGGTGGAACGTTCTCATCGTGAGCTGCGTTCCGGGTTCACCGATTGACTGGGCAGCGATAATTCCGACGGCTTCTCCAAGGCCCACTAAAGTGCCGTTAGCAAGATTAAGGCCGTAGCATTTGACGCAAATGCCGCGTTTCGATTCGCAGGTCAGCGGAGAACGAATCTTAACGGTGTCGATACCGGCATCATCGATCGCTTCGGCTTGTCTGATCGAAATGAAATCGCCTGCTTTCGCAAGAAGTTTTGTCTGGTCGCCCGGCTGATAGATCTCATCACAGGTCGCGCGTCCAAAGATCCGATCGCGCAGCGGGAGGAGTTCTTCCTGGCCTTGCTTGATCGCACTGACTTCGATTCCATTGAGGGTGCCGCAGTCAGCTTCAGAGACGATCACGTCTTGAGAGACGTCGACGAGTCGGCGTGTCAAATAACCGGAGTCGGCCGTTTTAAGAGCCGTATCAGCAAGACCTTTGCGGGCGCCGTGGGACGAGATGAAATATTCCAGAACCGAGAGTCCCTCACGGAAGTTAGCGGTAATGGGCGATTCAATAATCTCGCCGGACGGTTTCGCCATCAGACCGCGGAGAGCTCCAAGCTGTTTCACCTGTGACTTGTTGCCGCGGGCTCCCGAATCCATCATCAAATAGAGTGGGTTGAGCACGTGGTCTTGCGGATGGCTGATCAATTTAAAGAGCTCTTCGGAAAGAGAGTCGGTGACTTCCGTCCAGATGCTAATAATTTTCGACTTCCTTTCACCGTCGGTGATAACGCCGTCTTCATACTGCTTGCGGACGACTTCGATCCTGGTATAGGCTTTTTCGAGCACTTTGAGTTTGTCATCAGGGATGCGGACGTCTTTGACACCCATGGAGAGGGCTGCTTTCGTCGCTTCAGAGAATCCGAGATTTTTCAAACTGTCCAAGAACTTCACGGTGGCTTCTAGGCCAACCCGTTTGTAAGTTTCCAAGATCAGCTCCGAGAGTTTTTTCTTACGGAGAGAATAGTTTTGGAATCCGAGTTCTTTCGGAACAATCGTATTGAAGACGACGCGGCCCGGTGTTGTTTCAATGATACCGGTGTCAAGTCTGAGCTTGATCTTTTCGTGGATATGAATTCCTCGTCCGAGGACGTCGCGGCGTCCTTCGGGTTTCTCTTTCGAATGGGGATGTTCGAACCAGTTGAAGCTCGCTCCGGCATGAAGGGCCATCAAAACCTCTTCTTTGCTGCCGAAGATTTTCATCTTCTTGCCATGATCTTCCGGATTATACAGAGGATCGTGCATGACGTAGTAGAGTCCCAAGATCATATCCTGAGATGGAACAGTCACCGGTTTACCGGAAGAAGGCAGGAAGATATTGTCCGGGGCCATCATCAAGGTCTTCGCTTCGATTTGGGCTTCAACGGAGAGCGGAACGTGGACGGCCATTTGGTCACCGTCGAAGTCAGCGTTGAAGGCGGTACAAACGAGCGGATGGATCCGGATCGCTTTACCCTCAATGAGGGTGGGTTCAAATGCTTGGATCCCGAGTCTATGCAGCGTCGGAGCGCGGTTTAGAAGGACGGGGTGGCCTTTAATGATCTCATCGAGAACATCCCAGACTTCGGGCGCTTGTCGCTGAATCATTTTCTTCGCAGAGCGAATGGTATAGACATAGCCGAGGTCTTTGAGTCGTTTCACAATGAACGGCTCGAAAAGTTCAAGGGCCATTTGCTTGGGGAGACCGCACTGGTTGAATCGGAGTTCAGGACCGACGACGATCACGGAACGGCCGGAATAATCGACCCGTTTACCAAGAAGGTTTTGACGGAAGCGGCCTTGCTTTCCTTTGAGCATCTCTGAAAGGGATTTGAGCGGACGGTTGCCGGCGCCCATAACAGGATGGCCGTGGCGACCGTTGTCAAAGAGAGCATCGACAGCCTCTTGCAGCATCCGTTTTTCGTTCCGGATGATAACATCAGGGGTTTTGAGTTTTAAAATCGCTTTCAAACGGTTATTCCGGTTGATGACGCGGCGATAGAGATCGTTCAGATCGGAGGTCGCAAAACGGCCACCGTCGAGGGGAACGAGAGGTCTCAATTCAGGAGGGATGACCGGAACGCACGACATGACCATCCAGTCGGCTTTGTTCGGAGACGAGACAAAACCTTCGATGATTTTCAGGCGTTTTGCGAGTTTCATCCGCGCTTGCTGCGACTTGGTTTTACGGAGCTTATCTTTGAGATCGATGACAAGCGCTGAGAGGTCTTCTTTTTCAAGAAGCTCGCGGATCGCGTCGCCGCCCATACGGGCAACAAAGCTGTCCGGGCCCCATTTCTCCTGAGCTTCGCGCAGCTCGTTGTCGTTCAAGAGCTGTTTTCTTTCGAGGGTTGTACGGCCAGAATCGATCACGACGAAATCTTCGTAGTAGATCACTCTTTCGAGATCGTTCGTCGACATGCCGAGGATGTTGCCGATACGAGACGGCATCGTCTTGAAGAACCAGATGTGGACAACGGGAACAGCCAGGTCGATGTGGGCCATTCTTTCACGACGGACTTTAGAGAGCGTGACTTCGACCCCGCAACGGTCGCAGACGATCCCTTTGTGTTTGATCTTTTTGTATTTTCCGCACGCGCATTCCCAGTCGCGAGTAGGTCCGAAGATCTTTTCACAGAAAAGACCACCTTTTTCGGGTTTAAAGGTACGATAGTTAATTGTCTCGGGTTTTTTGATCTCCCCGCGCGACCATTCGTTGCGGATGACATCTTCTGAGGCAATTTTGATCGTCAGTTTATCAAATTGCGATTCTTGAAAACCTTCCATTCCTTTTCTCCCTTTATTCTTGAATTGCGCATTCTGGGCGCACATCTAAGCAAAGACCTTGCATTTCTTTAACAAGCACGTTGAACGATTCGGGTGTGCCTGCTGTCAGAACGTTATCCCCTTTCACAATTGATTCGTAAATACGGGTACGTCCTGTGACATCGTCTGATTTAACAGTGAGCATCTCTTGGAGGAGGTGGGCTGCTCCATAAGCTTCGAGCGCCCAGACTTCCATCTCCCCAAACCGTTGGCCTCCCATTTGTGCCTTACCGCCGAGAGGCTGCTGGGTTACAAGCGAGTAGGGTCCGATCGCACGGGCGTGGATCTTATCTGCCACCAAGTGGCTGAGTTTTAGCATGTAGATGTAGCCGACGACGACACGGTTGTCGAAACGTTCGCCTGTGCGTCCGTCATAAAGCCAGCTCTTTCCATCTTCTGGAAGGCCGACATTCTTCATCATCTCCCAAATACGAGACTCTGGGAACCCTTCGAACACCGGTGTTTTGACATAAATGCCAGCTTTTCGGGCGGCATAGCCAAGGTGTGTTTCGAGGAGCTGCCCCATGTTCATACGGGAAGGCACGCCAAGCGGGTTTAAAATGATCTCAATGGCTGTTCCATCGTTCAGGTAAGGCATATCGCCTTCGGGAACGATTTTCGAAACAACCCCTTTGTTACCGTGGCGTCCTGCCATCTTGTCACCGACTTGCAGCTTGCGCTTGGTGGCGACATAGACTTTGACTTGACGGATCACACCGGGATCGAGTTCGGTATCCCCTTTCTTCATGTGCTCGATTTCAGTTTTGTACTGGGTCTGCAACGTTTCCATTGCGAGATCGTAGTCGCGGAGGATGCCTTTGAGCGTTGCATAAACTTCGTGGTCGGAGAGCATCAGGTCTTCTGCTTTTTCCGACTCGAGGGTTTCTAACATATCTTGCGTGATGGTATCGCCCTCTTTAACGAGAATATCACCGGACTTGCGGTGCATGATGGGTCCGGGCGCTTTTTCTCCAAGCAGAAGAGCTCCGAGTTTTTCATGCAGCTCCATCACGAGCTCGCCTTCTTTATTTTTGTACTCTTGGTGGATATCTTTAATGCGGCTGGCTTCTTCCACGAGCTCGTCGTCTGTTTTCGAGAGACGATCGCGGCGGCTGAAGACTTTAACGTCCATGACAACGCCTTCTGTACCAGGCGGCGCTGTTAAAGAGGCGTCTTTAACGTCGGCAGCTTTTTCACCAAAGATCGCTCTCAAAAGTCTTTCTTCAGGAGCGAGTTCTGTTTCCGATTTCGGAGTGATTTTACCGACTAAGATATCTCCTGGCTTGACTTCAGCACCGATCCGGATAATGCCGTCTTCACCAAGATTTGCTAAGGCTTCTTCAGAGACGTTCGGAATATCCCGTGTGATCTCTTCCTTGCCGAGCTTGGTATCGCGTGCTGTGAGCTCAAATTCTTCGAGATAGATCGACGTATAGGTATCTTCACGGAGCAGTTTCTCTGAGATAATGATCGCGTCTTCGTAGTTGTATCCACACCAGGGCATGAATGCCACGAGAACGTTTTTACCAAGGGCGACTTCCCCTTTGTCGGTCGATGAGCCGTCGGCAATGATATCCCCTGCTTTCACTTTATCGCCAACCGTGCACATCGGCGTTTGGTTAAGACAAGTTCCTGCGTTAGAGCGCATGAACTTTTTGAGCGTATAGGTTCTCTTATTCAGCGGATTGGACTTGGCAGCAACGACAATCTTAAATCCGTCGACTTGTTCAACGGTACCGTCTTCTTCTGCGGTGACAACAGCGCCGGAGTCTTTGGCTGTCCGTCTCTCAAGACCTGTTCCGACAACCGGAGCTTCAGTTCTGAGGAGTGGAACACCTTGCCTTTGCATGTTTGATCCCATCAGAGCGCGGTTCGCGTCATCGTGCTCCAAGAACGGAATCAATCCAGTGACAATCGAGACCAACTGTTTGGACGAAACGTCCATATGGGTGATCTTGCTGGTTTCGATTTTGTCCGATTCGCCTTTGTGGCGGGCCCAGCAAGTGGGTTCAACAAACATGTTGAACTCATCGAGAGGAGCAGATGCCTGCGCAATCGTACAGATTTCTTCCTGGTCGGCTGTCATGTACTCAATTTCGTCTGTGACAACTCCGTCTCTAACGATCCGGTAAGGTGTCTCAATGAACCCGAGCTCGTTGATCTTGGCAAATGTTGCCAGCGACGTGATCAACCCGATGTTCGGACCTTCAGGCGTTTCGATCGGGCAGATACGGCCGTAGTGGCTCGGATGGACGTCGCGGACTTCAAATCCGGCGCGCTCGCGGTTAAGACCGCCAGGCCCGAGGGAGGAAAGTCGGCGCTTATGCGTGAGCTCTGCCACAGGATTGGTTTGATCCATGAATTGCGACAGCTGGGAACGGCCGAAGAAGTCTTTCAAGACTCCGGCAAGTCCTTTTGCAGAGATCACTTTTCCTGGGGTGAGTGTGTCAGCAGAGAAGTCAAACAGGTTGATTCTTTCTTTGATGATCTTCTCCATGCGAGCCAGGCCAATACGGCATTGATTTTGCACGAGTTCGCCGACAGATCTGACACGGCGGTTGCCGAGGTGATCGATATCATCGATCGCCACATCGCTTTCACCGCGTTTGAGTCTAATCAAATATTTTAAAGCGCCGATCACGTCTTCTTTGCGGAGCGTCACGTTGTCAAGCGCTTCGTCGGCGATCGAAAACGCCAGTTTGCGATTGAGCTTATAGCGTCCGACTCTTCCAAGGTTATACCGTTTCGGATCGAAAAAGAGGCGCATCATCGTTGAGCGAGCGTTCGAGAGCGTTGCTGGCTCACCCGGACGGATTTTGCGGTAGAAGTCTTTTAAGGCCGACTCGTAAGAATCGGTCGGGTCTTTGGCAAGCATTTTGATGATGGGAGACGTCTCGTCGGCATCTTCCGCAATTTTGATCGCAGAAACGCCTGCATCGACCATCCGCTTTAGCATGGCAGTGGTCAGTTTTTCAGCGGCTTTTCCAAAGATGGTGCCGTTATCCGCATCAACGACGTCTTCGGCTAAAATCTTACCGACTAATTTAGTAAAGTCTTTTTCAGACTTGATTTTGACGCGCTGCGTTGAGAAGAACTCTTCCAAGATATCGGCATCGGTCGAATATCCGAGAGTACGGATAAACGAGGTCGCCAGGATCTTGCGGCGCCGTTTTTTTCTGTCGACATAGACGTAAATCATGTCGCTGGTATCGAAGCTGGCTTCTAGCCAGCTTCCTCTATATGGAATAATGCGGAAAGAATACAGAACGATCCCCTTAGGATGCCGTTCTTGTTCAAAAGAAATCCCCGGCGATCGGTGAAGCTGAGAAACGATCACACGCTCGGCGCCGTTCACGACGAAGGTTCCTTTTTCAGTCATCACAGGGATCGTCCCCATGTAGACTTCTTCTTCTTTAATCCCTGTTTCGTCCGTCAGGCGGAATTTCACTTTGAGGGTGACGTTAAAGGTAATTCCACGGCGGATGCACTCTTCAGGGGTATACTTTGGAACTCCTAAGCTGTAGGAGAGGTATTCCAGGATAACTTTGTCGTCGTATGACTTAATAGGGAAAATCTCGCTGAAGACTTCTTGCAAGCCCACGTTTTGCCGCTCGTGGGGCAAAACATCCGCTTGCAAAAATTCACGGTAGGACTTCAACTGAATTTCAATGAGGTTTGGAAGATCAATGATCTCTTCCTTCTCTCGAAAACTGATCCGTTCCGGTGCTTGCTTGAGCATCGCCATTAGCTCCTTGTAATCGTTAAGTAAAAACATTACTCATAATGCGTCTACTTAAGGCTTACAATACAAAGAGCAGAAGCCCCCCATTATATATTAGGCTGGGCTTCTGCTTAGAGGGTGTCTACAAAGTGAGGTTCTGTCGATTTTTCGGTTCTTTTGAGCCAATTTTCGATTCAAATCTTGGGGGGCAATATCGACAGCAGCATATAGCCCCCCAAGTTTGAAGTCGAAAAGTGGCCAAAATAACCCAAAAACTCGACGAACCCTCACTTTGTAGACACCCTCTTAACCTTGAATCGGTGGTAACCTTAGAGACCTTTAACAGTCGCTTGGCCGCCGGCGGCTGTGATCTTCTTAGAGATCTCGTCCGCTTCGGTCTTACTGCAAGAAGGCTTCAAGACTTTAGGAGCTCCGTCCACGATGTCTTTAGCTTCCTTCAATCCAAGTCCTGTGATTTCTCGAACGGCTTTAATCACGCCGATCTTCTTGTCATCTGCAGTTTTTTCCAAGGTGACTTGGAACTCTGTTGCTTCAGCAGCAGCAGGAGCGGCAGCGGCTGGCGTAGCAGCCATCATCATAGGCGCAGCAGCGGCGGCTTTAACACCCCACTTGTCTTCCAATAGGGTTTTTAACTTTGACATGTCGAGAACGCTAAGGGCGCTCAAGTCTTCAACGATTTGTTCTAATGTTTTGCTCACGGTTTTACCTCTTTATGTTTTGCTTTTGTTATCTAAACAGAATCCGACGCTGGTCAGCAACGCATCGATGACGGCAAGCAGCTCTGAAGGAACAGCTTCGAAAAGTCCCAGAATCTGTGCTTGCATTTCTTGCTTGGACGGCAGTTTTGAAATGGCTTCCATCTCTTTCGCAGAGTAGAGTTTGCCTTCAAAGCGGCCACCGATGACGTCTAAAACCTCTTCATTTTCTGATTTGAATTTGAAGACTGTTTTGGCAGTTTGGAATAGGTCCTCATCAGCGAAAATAACGCCGATATGACCATCCAACAGCGTACGGTCAATTGTACATCCAGCTGCCTCAGCAGCTTTTAAAAGAATAGTTTTACGGATAACTTCGAAGTCGCCGCCCGTTTGGTGCAGAGCTGTGCGAAATTGCGAAGCTAGGTTCGGATCCATCTTACTATAACGGGCCAGGACAAACCCCTTAGAATGATTGATCTTTCCTTTAATGTCGTCGAGTAGAAGTTGTTTTTCCGGTCTCATGTTATGCCTCCACCGTCATTCCACTCATGTCGACTTTCAGGCCAGGGCCCATAGTCGACGAAACGGCCAGAGAAACCATAAAATGGCCTTTCGTGCCGGCAGGCTTTGCCTTACTCACAGCGCTTACGTAAGTTCTAATATTTTCCGCCAATTTTGCTGGAGAAAAAGAGAGCTTTCCAACGGCGTTGCTGACGACCCCGTGCTTGTCGTTTTTGAATTCAATTCGTCCGGCTTTAATTTCACGGATAGCAGTCGCGATATCGTTGGTGACAGTTCCAGCTTTAGGAGTAGGCATCAGGCCTCTTGGTCCTAAAACTTTCCCGAGTTTACCGACATCACGCATCATTTCAGGCGTCGAGATGACGGCATCAAAATCTGTCCAGCCCCCTTTGACTTTTTCAAAGAGTTCTTCCGTTCCAGCAAAGTCAGCGCCGGCCTCGAGGGCCTCTTTCACTTTGTCGCCTTTGGCGAAAACGACAATCACTGACTTTTTGCCTGTCCCATTCGGTAACGAGACAACGCCGCGCACTTGCTGGTCTGATTTCTGGAGATCGATGCCAGTCTTCAGCGCCACGTCCACCGACTGATCAAATTTGACCGGCGGACATTTTTGCAAAATAGTGATAGCTTCTTCGAGTTTATACACTTTTTGTGTATCAACAAGCTTAGCTATCTCCCGAGAGCGTTTACTTTTCATATTTATCCTTCTATAATATCTACACCCATAGAGCGTGCAGTTCCTTCCACAAGACGCATCGCAGCCTCATCCGATCGCACGCGCATATCGGCTTTCTTTTGAGTTGCGAGTTTCTTGACTTGAGATTTTTTTAATTTTCCGACTTTATCGCGGTTAGGCACTTTAGATCCCGACTCAAGTCCCAGCTCTTTCAAGATCATGCGGGAGACCGGAGGATTTTTCGTGATGAACGTGAACGATTTGTCAGAGAACACAGAGATCACAACAGGGAGAATATCGCCTGCTTTGTCTTGTGTTTTTGCGTTGAACTCTTTGCAGAAAGCCATGATGTTCACCTGAGCAGCACCGAGGGCAGGTCCGATCGGAGGCGCAGGGTTAGCTTTTCCCGCAGGAATTTGCAACTTAATTTGTTTGACGAGTTTCTTTGCCATATTAAACCTTATGTTTCTACTTCTTGTGGGACGAGTTCAACTTGCCAGAACTCCAGGTCGTCGACGCGGGTTTCGCGGCCGAAAATGGAGACTAATACGCTGAGGCGACCTTTCTCATGGAAGACTTCTTGAACGGTTCCGATAAAGTTAACAAACACGCCATCATTGATTTTGACCTTGTCGCCGCTTTGGATGTTGTGTTTGTGAACAACGCCTTGTTTCTTCGCTTCAATGTCGGATAGGATCGTATCGATTTCATGCTGCGGCAAAGGAAGCGGCTTTTCGCCGCCGAGAAAATCGATCACGCCGTTGGTATTTTTAACATACATCCAAGCGTCATCGGTCAGCTCCATCTTCACTAAGATGTAACCCGGCCACATTCTCTTTTCGCTCACACGCTGCTGGCCGCGTTTCACTTCCGCGACGTTTTCCGTGGGCACCAAAATTTCAGAAACGAGCTCGGCCATCCCTTTGGACTCCCGATTCTCTTCGAGAGCTTTCTTCACTCTCTTTTCCTGACTTGAAATACACTGTACTACGTACCACTTATGCATGTTTTACCCAAAAATGAGGTGAATGAGGGCACTAAATCCATTTAAAACACCTTTGATCGCGAGATCGACGGCATAAATTCCTAAACCTAGAGCAAATGTAGAGCCGACGACAACCTTCGTAAAAAGGACTAGCTCGTCTTTCGTTGTCCAAGTTACTTTCTTGAGCTCGGTTTTAAGCTCGCTGATGTAACTTGTCTTCACGGGCCTTCTCTCACCCTGGGTCTCTTCTTGAGACGACAGCTGCTCCACTTGTACTCCCATCACACCTTTCTTTGACCTATGTCTTCGACTTATGGTCTTTTTTTATATCGAGTGCGGAGGGACTCGAACCCCCGACCAGCGACTTTGGAGATCGCTGCTCTACCAACTGAGCTACACACCCCTTGCTGGAGGGCAGGTATTCGATATCCCCTCCCTTCCGAGGAGGACATGAACACAATCTGCTGTGTTACCCTGCTTCGCCAACCCCCCTGAAGGGGTTGTCTACATCGGTCGCCTTGCATCTTGTATTCCTTCTCTCCTCTTAGAGGGGAGTGATAATCAAACACCTGCCCTACGAAAAGGCCATGAGACCCTTTCTGAAGCTTTCTTAGTCGAGAATCTTGCTAACGGTTCCCGCACCAATTGTACGACCCCCTTCACGGATCGCAAAGCGCATTCCTTCTTCCATTGCAATCGGCACGATGAGCTCAGCAGTGATTTCAACGTTATCGCCTGGCAACACCATCTCTGTTCCTTCCGGAAGCGTTACTTCACCGGTGACGTCTGTTGTACGGAAGTAGAACTGTGGACGATATTTACTGAAGAACTGCTTATGACGACCCCCTTCTTCTTTTGTCAGAACGTAAACAGCGCCTTTGAATTTCTTATGCGGCTTGCAAGTTCCAGGAGCAGCGAGAACCATTCCACGCTCAATATCGTTTTTCTCAAGACCGCGGAGGAGGATACCGACGTTTTCGCCAGCACGTCCTTCATCGAGGATCTTGTTGAACATCTCAATTCCAGTCACGACAGTTTCGCGTGTTTCACGAAGACCGACGAGTTGGAGTTTATCGTTAACTTTGACAACACCGCGCTCAACGCGTCCGGTTGCCACAGTTCCACGGCCGGAGATGGAGAAAACGTCTTCAATCGGCATGAGAAACGGCTTATCTGTCTCACGCTGCGGAGTTGGGATATGTTCATCGACTGCATCCATGAGTTTCAGAATCGATTTTGTGTACTCAGGATCGCTTTCGAGAGCCTTTAACGCTGAACCGCGGATGATGGGAACGTTTTTGTAGCCTTTGGATTCGAGAAGTTCAATGAGCTCCATCTCAACGAGGTCAACGAGTTCTTCGTCGCCTTTGCCGATCATGTCCATCTTGTTGAGGAACACGACAATCGCAGGAACGCCGACTTGGCGGGCGAGCAAGATATGCTCTTTTGTTTGAGGCATCGCACCGTCGGTTGCAGCCACAACGAGAATCGCTCCGTCCATCTGCGCAGCGCCGGTGATCATGTTTTTGACGTAGTCAGCGTGACCAGGGCAGTCTACGTGAGCGTAGTGACGTTTATCTGTTTCGTACTCAACGTGTGTTGCGTTAATCGTAATTCCGCGCGCTTTTTCTTCTGGGGTATTATCGATCGAGGCGTAGTCTCGGAATTTCGCTTTCCCTTTTTCCGCTAATACTTTTGTGATAGCAGCGGTCAGCGATGTTTTACCATGGTCGACGTGACCGATGGTGCCGATATTGACATGCGGCTTCGTTCTTTTAAATGTTTCCTTGGCCATTATTTCCTCCGTTAAATTTCATCATGCCCAGAATAGGAATCGAACCTACGACCTTTTACTTACCATGCAAGTGCTCTACCACTGAGCTATCTGGGCCCTTGCAGAAAATCCTCCTAGGACTTTCTGTTTTACAGGGAAGGTCCAACCCTTTTCCCGCAAGTAAAGGCGCCAAGTTTACTTCACAAAATAAATAAATTCAAGCGTTACTTTCTATTTCGTTCGGTAAATAATCCGCGCCTTTGTCAAATCATAAGGCGACATCTCTACTGTCACCGTATCGCCAACCAAAACTCGGATATTTCGCATTCTCATTTTTCCGCACAAATGGGCAATCACGTTCATCCCGTTTTGTAAAACAACCCGGAAATGCATGTTAGGAAGAAGCTCTTCCACTGTACCGTCTATTTTTATCGTATCTTCTTTAGGCATAGTAATAAGGATTAAAAAAAAGCATGAATGGAACAATCTTAGCAAAAGAGGTAATAAACTCAAAGAAGCTTTATTTCTACGGGGGTTTTTTGATATTATCAAACCATGACCTTCGACTCATGCCTTCAAAAACAACAAGTGATCAAAGAAATTTTTTCGACCTGTTCAACCCCTGAGGCACGGTATCAAAAAATCATTGAAATGGGTCGGCAGCTTCCTGCTTTCAATCCTGCTTCCCGAACCCCTGCCAACCTCGTCCCAGGCTGTCAAAGCATCATGTACTTGGAAACAACTCTTACTGATGGAAAACTTATTTTGAATGCCGATTCGGAAGCTCTGATCTCCAAAGGACTGGCCGCCCTCCTTATCTATGTTTATTCCAACGAGCCCCCTGCGACCGTCGCCCATTGCCCTCCTGCTTTTATTCAAGAGATCGGCCTCCTCTCAGCCATCTCCCCTGCCCGGTCCAACGGACTTGCCAGCCTCTATCACAAGTTGCGGCAAGAAGCTCTTAAAAACCTAAAAACCTGAACTTTGGGTTTACCCGAAAGTTCAGGTTAAAATAAATAGTTTGTCTTCGATCCCACCGGTGACTTCAATGGTGTGATTCTCATGGATATAAACATCGTATTCTAATCTGATGCCAAATTCCTTCGGCAGATAGATCCCCGGCTCAATAGAAAAACAGGTCCTTGGAATCAAGAGCCTCTCATCCAAGGTCTCAAATCCATCGATATTAGCTCCGGGCCCATGGTCTTCCGTATGGATATTATGGCCCGTTCGATGGGGGAAATACTCCCCATAGCCTGCATCCACGATGACTTTTCGACAGGCATCGTCGACCTCGCAGCCTCTGACCTCTTTTTTCTTCGTCATTCTCTCGCGGACTAAATCGGTGCCGGCCTTTTGGGCTTTTCTGACAATTTGAAAAATTTCTTCCTGTCGTGCGGTCGGTTTTCCGGCCACTGCAACCCGACTGATATCTGCATAAACAGCTTGGTGTAGATCCCTCTTGCACCAGAGATCGATCAAAATAAAATCTCCCTTCTTCACTGATCTGGACCCTTTTAAAGCAGGACAGTAGTGGGGGTTAGCGCTATTTTGATTCACGGCGCAGATGGGAGCTCCCTCCATGACGCATTTCCGCTTCTTGATTTCGGAGAGGATAAACTGCTGTACGGTGTATTCCGTGATCATCTCTTCCTCTTTCAATCGATCGGCGATCCATTTCCAGGTTGCTGCGGCGATTTCATCTAAAGCTTCTGCTGCCTCTTTATGGAGATCGTACTGCTTTTCCGTCCAGACACACGTGAAATTCTGCAAAAACGTTGCCGAGCTAACGACTTGAACACCCTGCTCGCGGACAAGATCAAGCATGCCTCCATCGACTCTAGAAGCAGTTGGAATCGCTCCTCGTGGAGAATATTCCATTGCAATCGTTTTAGCACCCTGCAAAACGTCTTTCAAATGGGTCTCGAAAAGCTTCCAAGCCGCATAAATAAGTTTTTTCCCAGGCGCGTGGGACAGAACATGCATCTCAACACTGTGAACAATCGCGATCGGATCTCCCTTTTTCGGGATCCAATAGCAAAGCCTTCGGGTCAGCATCGTTTCGGGAGAAAGGCCTAAAAAATCACATGCCAGACGGTTGCTATGATGAAAATCATACAGCAGCCATCCATCGATGCTCTTTTCCTGCAAAACTTTTTGAACATCGGAGATCTTTTGTTCAAGGTTCATATCACCCCATCTTAGAACAAGTAAGCCAATCCCAAGCCGAACGTTAACCCGCCTGCTTGCACGGTATGTCCTTTAGTTCCCTTCTTATGACTATGAAAATGGAGCTTCACATACGAATACTCGCCAAAGAGATCTAGAGAAAGATTTTCGCGCACATCAAACATAAATCCGGTATTGGCAAAGCCTCCGATATGATTAGAGCTTAACCGACGAGGAAGGGCAGAAGAGTGGTAATGCACCTGTGCAAAAAAGTATTTAGGACCGATCGTAAAGTAATAACGGATAGTATTCGCTTCATTGAGTCCCACGATCGGCTGCAACCCCAAACTAAGAGGGACTTCCCAGATCGAAGTCTTTTCATGAGCTCCTAGCGTATGACCCCTTTTTTCCATGTACTCGATAGCGGCGTAAAGCCCCAGGTTTGAACACAAAGGATAAACTCCGCATAGCTGCAAATCGATCCCACCCTGGTTATAGACTTTTTTCATGGGAGAGGAGGTAAAAAAGAAATAGCCGGCTTTGAATTCAATGTCTGGTCGAGGGATCTCTTGAGGGCAAACGCTTCGGCACTCCGCGCTCGCAATAAGAGGATATGCTAAGATGAAAGAAGTTAGGAATTTTTTCATTGTCCTCCGATCGTGACAGTAACGGGGCTACTACTCGTCCCCTCAAGGTTAAAAGCTGTTAATGTGTAGGTGACACTTTCCGAACGTTGGTTATGATCATTATAGGAAGTCGCCGATGGTTTCAGAGTTTTGGTTTTCAACTTTCCATTTTTCATAAAACTTAACGTATATCCGGCTAAATCCGGTGATTCAAGGGGGATCTGCCAGGTAAGATGGTTATATCGTTCGCTGGCCGCCGCACCGTTATTGTTTTTTTGCCTTCCTGTGAAGGCTCTAGGTGCCATTATAGAAGCAGGAGGAATCCTGTTACTGCCAATTGCAATGCCAATGGGAAAATTTAATCCGGATCCTGTGATCGTTCCGATTTCCATGTTTGTCAAGGTATCGATGATACTGATACTATTGTCAACATTATTTGTCACATAAACAAGTGTTCCATCTGAGGTAATTGCCAGTCCAGCAGGACTTGGTAAGCTTATTCCTTCAATGAACGAATTATTTATTGTCTCGAAGACACCGACAGAGGAGCTATTTGCCTCGTAGAGAAACTTTCCATTAGGAGTGATTGCAAGGGCGCTGGGATTCGATCCAACCGGAAACGTATCAACCACCATATTATTGGTTGTGTCGATCACATTGATGGAGGGGCCGCCACTGTCTGTCACATAAACAAAGCTGCCACTGGGCGTAATTGCAACGCCAATCGGTCCAGAGCCGACCGGAACAGAGGCACCCAACGTGTTCGTGTGCGTATCGATCACTCTCACATTATTGCCGGTAAAATTTGCAACATAGGCAAAGTTTCCATCGGGCGTTATCGCTATGCCTTTAGGACCACTTAACCCATTGATCGTCGCAGAGACCGTATTCGTTGCTGTGCTAATGACACTGATACTATTTCCTGATTGGTTTGTCACATAAACGGTATTTCCATCTGGCGATATGGCAACTCCATAAGGCAATGCCCCGACAGGAATCGTAGCGATCACCATATTTGTCGATAGATCGATGGTACTCACATTGTTGCTCTGATTGTTGACAACATAAGCAATACGACCATTGGGGGTAATTGCAATGGAAATGGGTTGGGAACCGACCGTAATCGAGCCGATAATCGTATTCGACACCGGATCAATGACACTTACAGTAACGTCATGATTATTGGTTACGTAGATATCAGCATTTATCTCCGTACATAAACTAAAAATCCATAGATAAAGAGCGAAAATATTTAACCGTTTTCTCATGACCAAGCACCTTTTAGGGTCAAATATATTTTAATGATTTTTTAAAAGCAATTAATGGATAAAATAATGGCCATGTCCATCCCCTCTTTCGATTATGCAGGTCTTTCTTACATCGTTCGGGAATTTGACCGGAAGCATGCCCTTTTGCCTAGCCCGGAAGCTCAAAAACGCCGTGCGATTGTGATACATGAGCTACAGAGACATTTTTTAAGTAACGGCCTCCCAATCGAGATCATTCATCGAATTTTCCACTATCATTTAAAGAATACAAGGTCGGTGAGCGAATTCATCCTGTGCTATCGAGGGTCTCCTGCAATCAACGACAAATCTCCTCTGCCTCTCTCTTATTACCGTAATGACGCTGCAGAAAAGGTTTTAAAGCGGTTTAAACTTGAAGTGACTAAGGAAGCTTATCCCTGTTTAATAGTTCATGTTTTAACCCACTATTTTGACACCCTTTCTATCAATGATAAAATTGCCTTCATTCGAGTCAGTCAAATCACTGTATGGGAAAACCAGACCTTAAAAGAAAAAATTCAGCTCTTGGGAAGAGCTCGCATGATATCTCTTGGTGACTCTCTAAGGCTCATCTCCTGGAAAGTTCAATACGCGATCATTAGAATCTTAGAAAACCGACTTCTTTCGTTTTCGCTTTTAGCTTTTGCCGTGGCCTTTTTTCTTTCATTTATTGTCATTCTTATTAGCCTGTTGTTCAGTTTTGGCAAAACCGCTTTTATTCAAAAACTCAGCGTAATCTGGATCCGTGCAGCCACTTACACCGCAGCTATTCTTGCCGGAAGCCTCGTTCTCTCTTTAATCACTTTAGCCCTCGGCTGGTTAGCCCGAGCTTCTTATTTTTCACAATCGACCAAGGATAAAGGAGCGTGGGTTCAAGCTGTGAGTTTCTGCTGTGTTAAGATTGAATTTCATTCACTGCGTTTTCTCGTTAATCTTTTCTGGGGGAAGCCGCATAACAACGTCAACTCTATTAAACATGCTAACAATGCTTGCGAAGAACTAACCCAGCTCCTTTCCCAGTCGATCAACGACGCCAATTTAAGCCTTAGCCAAGAAACTTTTGTCAACGCTTATCGCCCTGATCTCAATGAACAATGGCTGCAAATAGCAACTCAATGATAGAGACACTGGATCATCGCAGAGGCAGCGATCACCCGCAGCAGCTGAAATGGCTCGCTCAAGATATCAATGAGAAACGGCACCGACTCTAAGCTTCCGACGTGGCCAATCGCTTCTAAGATCTGAATTTTGATCTCCCTGGACATTTGAGGATAAGCCTCTTGAAGCACCTTGACTGCTTCGGGGTCGCTTCCCATCATGGCTAAGATAAACGCCGCTTGGACGCGGATATGCGGATCTTCATCTTTTAAAAGGCCGCTAATGACCGTCATTGCCCCTTCATCGCCCTCTTCGAGTAGGACTGCTACCGCAGCCCCCGTGATGCCCCATGATTCGTTTTTAACATAGCCTTTGACGGCTTCCTGGGCTTTTGGATGCTGCATGATGCATAAGATATTTAAAAGGTCTAACCGGACCATCTGATCGACCACTTTGGGGTAGTTTGGGATTTGATCGATGTGGCTGATCTGGCTTCTGGCCAAAATGCGCATGTGGGAATTCTGATCCCACATTAGCAGCGTCTCTTTTTCTTTCTCTAAGATGTCGTAGATCACTTCCGACGCCTTTTGGACTTCGACTCTTTGCCCGATTAATCCTATTGCTAAGTTAGCTCGGACAAACGGATCTTCGCTCTTTTCCATTTTGTCTAACGCGAGAGGAGTCCCTTTTTTCCCGCAGCTACACAGTGTCGATGCAGCCAGCAATCTCCACCGGGGATGGATATTCTCGATCCATTTTCCAAGCTCTTGAATCCCCTCTTCCATGCCCTGCACTGCCGCGACCCAACACGCTGTGATCGCCACCATGGGAGAAGAATCATCCATGAGCGCCTTCAATCGTTTCTCTCCGACTCGGGTCTTCAAAAGACCAATCGTATGAAGCGCATGCGCTCTCACATCAGGGGAAGAATCGTTGAGCAGTGGAACAAGATCCTTCACATTCCCCTGCAGATCAAAATAACTCACGAGCTCGCAGGCCAGCTGCCTTAAACCTGACCGATTGCCCTTGATCAGATCGATTAAATCGCCTTCTCTCACGCCGTCGTACATCTGCACAAGAGCGATAATCGCCTCAGCTTTTTCTTCGACAAGGGTATTTTTGTCTGCGATCATTTCTTTCAGCTCATCCATAAGCGCTGTGATTCGAAGCTGGCCTATGGCCCGGATCACCTCCAATCGAACAAACCAAATCTTCTCTTCGGTTAGCATTCTTTTCAGTTCTTCTTGCAAAGGGCCGTCGCCATACTGGGCAGAAAACCTCACGGCAATGAGACGGAGCAGAGCGTTGCTCTCACGAAGAGCATTGACAAGCATGGGAACGGCTCTGACATCCCGCGTAAGCGACGCGCCAATGAGTGAACTTAAGTGGATATTGAGCTGGGAAGAAAGATCTCCTTTTTTTAAAACACCCCACGCTAAAATCTCTAGCGCGTAACGGTCTTTTTGGAGCTCGTCCTTCCGTTTGCCCCATTCTTGGAAAGCGGCAGTCTCATCCCCCTTTTCAGCTAAGGCTTGCAAATAAGCAAGCCGGAGCTCTTTCGAATCGGGATAGAGCTTCAAAAAATTTTCAGCTTCTTTGACAGCCGAGCGGGGATCATGAACAAAGAGATGGGCATGGATACGGCGAACATCTTCCTTCTCGCCTGCAAACACCATCCCTGGAAGTAAAAGAAGAGGGAAAAACCGTTTCATCCCAGCAGGTGCAAAAGCCTGCGCCCTCCGATGAGATGGAAATGGAGATGGAAAATCGTCTGGCCTGCCTCTTCTCCGCTATTGGTCAAAAAGCGGTAACCGTCTTCGATCTCAAATTCTTTAGCAAGTTGCTGGGCAACTAAAATTATTTCGGAGATGAGAGGAAAATCTTCAGGCTGGAGGGCTTGAAGGCTCGTGATTGCTTTTTTCGGCATGATCAAAATATGTACGGGAGCCGCAGGGTATCGATCTTTAATGGCCAAGATCCGTTCATTCTCAAACACCTTCTCGCTGGGCAGCTCACCATTGATGATTTTCCCAAAGATGGTCATTTCTTTTTTAATATCAGATTTAGGGCTTTCAATGCATCGTCCTTCGTTTCCCATACAGAAATAAACCTCCCTTTGTGGCAAAAAATAGCTCCCTGGATTCCCGTCACTTTTTTGAGCTCAGCGCCCATCAAACCTGCCCACGCTTCGGGAAGCGGAACGCGGACTTTCATCCGTTCTTTTGAATTGGGAGGGATTCCCCTGAGCTTCCAATGAGTTCCTGATGGCATAACGACAAACTGCGCCGGATGCCGCTCTCCTCCCATGTCGAAGAAGACATCGATCCATGGCATCGACTTTTCAAAAAAAAGAACGTTACCTCCAGCTTTCATGGCTTGAGCTACAGCTACACGGCACTCTTCTACATAATGGTATCTAGCCAGCAGCCGATCAATATGGCCATGGGCAAAATCGACTGCTTCAAAAAAGGCCTTGGTCATCTCTTCAGCAGGCGCTTCATAGTCGGGTGGGACAAAATTAGAAATGACCTGTGAAAATGTACAAACCCCTGGCTCCAGTGTGACTCTGCCGTTGTCATGCGCATCAATGCCCCAGATGAATGCCCAGTTCATAAAATCGTATAATTTTTCATCAATTAACTCACAATCTTTGAGATAAAGCAGCACCATCCCAGCACTGGCAAGGTCGCCTTGATAGCCGACTTGATGGTGATCAAAACGTTTGGACTCCGGCTGATAAATCCCGCCGACATCGCAGACATACTCGCATGTATCAATGACAGGCAGATCTCGCGTCCGGATGATTTTATCCCGATCGACAAGATCAAACGCTAAGAGTAAAGCGCATGCAGTGACTTCATCCGCATGAAAACTCCCATCATGGGTTCCAACAGATCTAGATCTCATAAGCATTCGAGCATATCATAAAACCCAATAGATTTGACAACTTGAGCTTTGTCCACTACGATACATCTCATGGAGAGTTATCTTTTTTCAGATCATTTTGATCTAATTACCCCAGATGGCAAGATCACCACGATCAAAAATATTTCTTCGACCGAATCGAAGGCTGAAGTTGTCATAGAAAATATCTCCCCAGCGTTTGTCGGGTTTAAAATCGATCCCAAACTCGTCATTTTTAATTTGAAAAGCACCCTGGCACAACTCGGACTCAACGCGCTCTTTCAATCGATTGAGCTTGATAGCAGAACCCATACTGCACGGATCTCTCTTCAAATCGAAGCCATCGGACCACTGGCAGCCCTCATGCTTCCGCTGATTACCCCCGGCGCCTATATAGGCAAACTTTTTGCCGCCGACGACCGTCGGCGCGTTCGCGACCCGGAATACCTCTCTCGGATGTTCGGGCGGTCCGATCGCAACGGCTCTCCTCTCCTTTCTTTGGGAGGCCACCAAGGAGACAATGAACTTATCTTAAAAAAAATCGAAGGAAGGACCGTCGCTTTTTTAAGCCTACTTGATGGCGCCGTCTTTTACGAAGAGAGTACCGCAGGATTTCTTCCTCTCCTTGCCAAAACGCTCCACACTCCCCATATCAAGACACGTTTACTGCTGCAGCTGCAGCAAATCTGGAAGAGCGGTGCCTCCCGCCTCGTCAAAAAAAACGACATCCTCCTTGTGAGAACTCTCCCTCTCCACATCCGCACTGTCTTCGGCCGTGTTATCGAAGAACTTCTCCCTCAAGGCGTTTATCACACCTCTGCTTCTGTCCTTCAACCCGACACCAAAGCCTCCGGCAACATCTATGAGCTCTTCGGACAGTCGAAAAAGGAACTCAGTGATATCCCCCTCGAATTTTATACCTTAGAACCGCATCGCGAACACGTCTTTTTTGCCGACCGCGACCAGCTCCAAAATTGCCTGGAAACTCCCGAAGTGGTTTTTCAGGCCTTCGACACCGCACCCGCTCCCCTGCACCATTTAGCTGCTGTTTTTGTCGTCAAGGGCGAGCAGCTGTTAAAACTTAGTCCATCCGACTGGATCTCCCGCGAGCCCCGCATGAGCGCATTCCCCGGCATCGCAAGTCCTGACCAGCAAGCGACTGCTGTCGCAAAATATATCCACCAACAACCTTCCTATCCCTTCCTTCGGGCCATTGAAGACGGCCTGATCACCAGCGAAGGAATCTTGCTCACACGGTATTTCCCCTCTCCCCTTCTCAAGCAAATGCTCCTCAGCGATCAAATCCACCACAATCTCAAAGGCATCTACTTTAAGTATCCTTCCAGGACCTACGGCGATTTCTTTTCGCACGAAGACCGCTCCCTGCTCTTTGATCTCGCGAAATTTGGAATTCCAACCTATTGGGTCGATCAGACCAGCCGCAAGATCCTGCAGTACTTTCCAAAACCGCATAAAGATTCCGGCATGTTTGTGCCCAAAGAATCGATCGATACCTTTTTGAAATCGACCCTCTTTGGCATCTACGGTTCCAATCTGACTGAAGGCTCTTTTGAAAAAGAGCTCACAGAGCTATTGCAAGGCCTTCTCCAGCTCTCCAAAGAAATGCACCATCCCCTTCTGAACAAAAATACTCCAATTGCCTTAGTGACTGGCGGAGGTCCTGGCAGCATGGGACTTGGCAACCGCGTTGCCAAAACCCTCGGTATTCTCTCTTGTGCAAACATCATGGACTTTCGGGGCGAAAAAGGCGCTGTCATCAATGAACAAAAACAAAATTCTTACATCGACGCTAAAATGACTTACCGGCTCGATAAACTCGTCGAACGTCAAGCCGAGTTCAATCTCGATTTCCCCATCTTCCTCATGGGAGGCATCGGCACCGATTTTGAATTCTGTCTTGAAGAAGTCCGCAGAAAAGTCGGAGCCGCAGCTCCGACGCCCGTCCTTCTCTTTGGCACTCCTGAATATTGGAAAAAAAAGCTCTCTTCAAGATTCAAATGCAACCTAGAGACCGGGACAATCTCCGGCTCGGAATGGGTCAGTAATTGCTTCTTCTGCGTGCAAAACAGTGCCCAGGGATTAAAAATCTATAAACAGTTCTTCAGTGGAACTCTCAAGATTGGGATTAACGGTCCAATCTACGAGGATGGTTTTATCTACTAGAATCCCCATGCAAAGCCAATCTCTCCGTATTTGACACGGATATTGAAAAATTGCCCTTCATATGAGTAGCCTTGATAGTATCTGAGATATAGCCGCATCTTACGGCCGACCCCTTGGAGTTTACTGAACTCGTATCCCAGCATCAGGCTTAAATTCAAATTCCAATGCTGCTGCTGCCAATTTTCCATGTTCGCCGCAAAAAAAGGCGTTCCAAAAAGCCTGTGGTAATTGAGTTTTTGTCCAAAGAGCCGCACTTCCATCCCGTAGATCGCATACAGCCTTTTCAGAGGAAACGACCGGTCGCTATGAAAGACCACTCCCGGTCCTCCATAGAGTCTTAACCCACTGGAAAATTGATACGAGGAGATCATATCGAAAGCTTCGAAGCTCGGATTTCTCCGATCTAACCTCAGTTTATCTCTGTGGCATAACACTTCATCTCCGAGATGTCCGGAAATATGATACACTCTGGCCCGCATCGACCATTTGTCCACCGCAAACGTGAGCGGAATCCCGACTAAATAGTCGGTATTCATCAGCTCGCAGCCGTTATTTTTCGGATCAGGGACATGGCTAAAATTGAATGTCGTCCAAACACCGGCCTGGATCCCAATTTGAAGATCTCCATGACACCAAAACACATCATGCCAGCGGAAGATCGGAAAGTCATCGCCCAGCGCTACCGCAACGGCATTTTTTCCCACCACCCTATCGCCGACTCTCCAGTTTACCGAATACATCGGTTCTCTAGGCGCCGCAATCAGCGGCAAAAATAATACCGTGGTCTGCGGGAACCACACCCCGGAAACTCTTGGAGCTTCTGTATATCCTTTTCTCACTTGAGTCTCTTCTTCGGTCATCGCCTGCTTGGCCTCGACAGAAGTCACCCCCGGCAAATCCTGGACATAGGAGATAATACTCTTGGCAATCAGGTCGTTCTTTGGAAGATTGTAGAGAGTCACTTTATGATCTTTGACAACAACAACGACATTGTATTCGTAGTAGTTCGCATCAATCAGCGCTTGAATATACCCTTCGAGATACGGATCTGTCGCATGTTCAAACGTTTCGACAGGAAGACTATCGCCCCGTTTGATGGTAGAGAGCTCCGGATTAATCTTGACGATCGCTTCGTCATCTCCTTCAGGCGCATTACTATTTGCCCCCCAGAGACTTAAGGCGCACAGAGTCGCGAGAATAGCAAAGCTGCGAGACATCCCTCTCCTTATTGGAGGCCGCCCACGCAGGATCCCCCTTTACGTCTCTATAGCCGACTCGGTTATATATTCCAAAAAATTTTTTACATTGCCTCTTCTAACCTCCTTGAGTATGATTCTCCAGTTTACGAGTATACCTCAACAATCTCTTGAGGGGCAGTAGCTCAGTGGTTAGAGCGGCGGACTCATAACCCGTTGGTCCCTGGTTCAATCCCAGGCTGCCCCATTTTCTTAACCTATTGTTCCATAACAAGTTAGGTGTTGTTTATTGGATCGTTCTAACAATGAGAAAACTGTTGATGCACACACAATGCACACAGACTCACTAAAAAGCACTGCACGCAGCAGCAAACCCAAAGGTGCTGACATGCGTGGTATACAGAAAATCAAAAACAAAGATGGAACTTATAGTTACAGAGCTCAGGTGAGGCTCAACGATGGAATCCCTCAGCAATCTAAAAGTTTTCCTACTCTAATGGAAGCCAGAACTTGGAAGGCTCAAGAAGAAACAAAACGTAGGCAGGGCATGTACTTTCCTACAATGACCTCAAAACAAACTAAACTTGATGAGCTCATTGACCGATATATTGCAAAAGTCCTTCCTTCCAAGCCAAAGAACGCCCGCAATACTCAACAACATCTTCATTGGTGGAAAGAAAAATTAGGCTCCCTCCCCCTTAATAGATTATCTTCAGATCTCATCTCAAGAACAAGAGATTTGCTACTCGATAAACCAAAAAAAGATGGCAAAACCCTTTCCCCTAAAACTGCAAACCGATATTTAGCCTCTCTTTCGGCTGCTCTTACTTATGGTGTGGAAGAATGTGGATGGTTGCACACTAATCCATGCCTCAATATTTCTAAATTCAATGAAGGACCATCTCGTAATCGACTATTGACAGCTGAAGAAATTGATAGGCTTTTGGATGCCTGCAAAAAAAACAAATCGAAAGCTCTATATCCGATAATTTTTTTAGCGATGCGGTCTGGAATGAGACTTGGAGAGCTTCAAAAGCTCGATTGGCAGGATGTTAATCTGAATCAAAGTGCTGTATTCTTACGAGACACTAAAAACGGTTCTCCACGCTCCGTACCCTTAAGTAATGAAGCGAGAGCAGTTATTGAGGCTATTACTCCTATTCAAGATAGAAAGGGACTTGTTTTTAAAAGCAAACGTGTGGGTGGCAAGCTATCAATCTATAAAGCCTTTTACAAAGCTCTTAACGTAGCAGGTATTTCAGATTTGCACATACATGACTGTAGGCATTTATTTTGCACAGCCGCTGCCCAATCTGGAGCCTCAATACTCCAAATTAAAGCCATCACTGGACACCAAACACTTCAGCAATTATCACGCTATACGCATATTGAAGGAGTGCATCTTAAGCATATTGTTGATGATGTAGATATGGCTTTATCCTCGGAGAATTCATGTACAACGAAAAACTAATTGATTATTTGCAATCGTCTAGACAGGTACTTGAGTGCTCAAGCAAAAGAGAAGAGGGTGAAGACTCTACGGGACTCACATATCTTTACTTTGCGCCAATACAAGAACGGCTTTCGCTTCATGTTGCTGAAAACCACCTAAGCCATAATTGTAGAAATCCATTTGCCATTTCATTAACACAAAAATGTCAGAACGACCTTCTTGATTTTAGACCTTATTTTGACGTGGTGCTAATGGGAAAGAAAATTACTTCAATTTGTGCTTTTCCGATCCCCTGCGTAGAGAATTTTTCAAGTGATTTGGAGGCAAATTTCATCAAAGAACTTAAAGAAATCGAACAATCGAGAGGTATCCTAAATACTCTGTTAACTTTAAGGAATTGGGCTTATTTTCCAAATAAAAACAAGGGCTCTAAAAATCGCAAAAGAATTGCCGAGCAATATTTAAAAATGGTTTTGGGCAGACTGAATCGCTTTTTTGAAGCAGATGAACGTGGAGAAACGCCTCTTTTTTTAAGCTGGTGTGGGAAACGCACTCGCAAAATACTCGCATGGGGATTTAAAGAAAAAGAACTACTCTCTCCCCACTCATCAACACTTCAAATTTACAAGGATGAATCAGCTGCTTATATAGAATATTTTCTTCAAATGGCATGTGCTTCAGAAGGTGTCTTAAAACAACAATTTGCGGAAATGGCTATATGTCTATCTCTTTGTCTTGCTTGCGCAAGAAAGTATAGTAAGCGGTTTAGCATCAATGATATTTTACAAGTTACCAAAAATTCACTTAGTAGAATTCCTCAAGTGATCTCTTCTAAACGCATTGAAGACGTAAGAGAAAAATCAAAAGGTAACCACGAAGCTTTATCTCTAATTATATCCGAAGATTTTCTAACCGACAGTGAGTTGTGGCCTCCTGTGCTTATGGAGCAACGAGAATCAAATTATCTGGATCAATATTGTAAAATAGTCAGAATTAATGGCCGAAGCATACCCATCAGTCAAAGACTAGCGCATGCCATAGAGCTAATGGGAGAGTTTAGTTTAACAACCAAAGACGTCGAAAATAGGCTTAAAGAGGCTTTTAAAGTTGTCGGTCTATCTCAAAGTAGTGGGAGCATATCTCCAAGCTGCTTTCTAAATCAATGTCATTACTGGAAAGGCGTGGATCTTAGAGATCATTGTGGAAAATGACAGCATAGATATTAATCAGACTAATTCATAAGTTTTTAGGTATTTTTTGAGAATCTGGTATCAGTTCTCGAGTCGGTTACCTGAAGATGGCTTCACAGCAATGCAAGAGATCTCAATTAAACTATCTAATGGTAGTCGAGCTACTTGCATGAGCTGCCTTGCTGGTTTAATGGAATGGGAAAATTTCTCAGCGTAGATGGAGTTAACAACTTGGAAATCGTTGATGTCTTTCAAGTAAATCTCTGTCTTTACCACATTTTCCAGGCTTAAATTACCTGCTCTCAAAATAGCTTCGATATTCTCTAGTACTTGTCGTGTTTGTCCTTGGATGGTACTCTCGATAATTTTTCCAATTTTTGGCTCAATAGGAATTTGTCCAGAGACAAAGACAAGCTGATCAAAAATAACAGCTTGAGAATAGGGGCCAATTGCTGCTGGAGCTTGGTCAGTTTCAATTTTTTGGAGAGTCATATGATCCTTCTGTGATATGAGCAACTTCTTGGCAGAATCGCTCAATTTCTTCTTCCGTGTTATAATAGTGTACCGAAGAGCGGACAAGACTTGCGAGTCTTCGTTCTTCCAAATCAAGGCGTGCGTATTCCGCAAGTGATACAGATGTATTGATTCCTTTTTGGCGAAGTTTTTGGGAAACTGCTTCTGCTGGGATCCCCTCAATGGTAAAAGTAATAATCCCACATTTTTTTTCTCCTAGATCACGAACCATTACTTTTGGAATGAGGCTCAGTTTTGTTCGGAGAGAGGAAGAAAGCAGCTGAATTCGTTCCCAAATATTCTCCAGTCCCCAGGAACATGCATACTCGATTGCACTCTTGAGTCCAATCATATTGGAATAATTGCGCTCCCAAGTTTCAAATCGAGTGGCATCTTTGTTCACTTGGTATTGATTCAAGCTAACCCAAGGAGCTGCGTGCAGATCAAGAAAAGGAGGCTCTAACTGATCAAGTTTCGATTTCCTGACATAAAGAAAACCTGTTCCTCGAGGGCCACGAAGATATTTTCTTCCCGTTGCGCATAAGGCATCGCAATGGATTTTTTCGACATCGATAGGCATTTGGCCAACTGATTGAGTAGCATCCAGAAGATAGAAAATCCCTTTTGCTTTCGCAATCTTTCCAACAGCTTCTGCTGGATTGATTAACCCACCTTGGGTCGGGACATGAGTAATAGCAATGAGTTTCACGTGGGAGTCAATCATTTGCTCTAAAGCAGAGAGCGAGAGTTGCCCATGTTCATCATCGGGGATCACCTCAACAGTAACACCTGTCTTTTTTGCCATTTGCAGGAAAGCGATGTAGTTACTTGCATATTCAGCTTTTGCTGTAAGGATGCGATCACCTTGTTTGAAAGAGAAGGAATAGAATACCATATCCCAAGCACGGGTAGCATTTTCAAGATAGGCAATTTCCTGAGGAGTACAGTGGATCAATTTTGCTGCTGCTTCGTAAAATTGATGAATCGTTTTTTTTGCTACTTCGGCTGCTTCATATCCACCGATTTCAGTTTCTAGCTGAAAATGGGCATTTACAGCTTCAATGACTGGATGAGGAATTAGAGCAGCACCTGCATTGTTAAAATGTAACACCTTTGTGCAGCCAGGAGTCTCTTTTCTAGCTCGAATAATATCTAATGCCATAGGTCACTTCCAAAGAGAGAATTTGCGGGTGAGTTCTGAGACTTTGTCCCATGGACCAAAGAGAACGATTCCATAGTAAACGAGGTCAACATCCTTTGTCTGTTTTGTTCGTTCCAATTGTTCGAGATAGCTCCCTACAGTCATTGTATCAGTAAAATCAACGAATTGAATTCCAGATTCTTTAGCAAGTTGCCTTAAACTTTTGATTTTGTTTGAATTGGCCTTCAAAATCATGAATGGCATTTCAGAAATAGAGGGATGATTATTGCCATCAGCATCCACATAGTTTGTAAGTCGAAGAGGATCTTTACCAATCTCAGAGCCAAAACCAATACACATATGAGCCAGAGCGTTCATCAGAACCCCTAGTTCAATCTTTTCATTCATTACAGCAACTAATTTATTTGAAAATCCTGCGGCCTGTGTCATAACATATTCTTTTTAAAAGAGTTCTGGTTTCTGGCATTGAAAAACCAATTTGGCTTCTTACTTTGCCGAATCACTAAATAAGCACAGTAACATGATAGCCGATAATGCCCAACTTTTCAATTCTTAAGTAAGGACGCTTAAGAGCAAAGGCGAGTGAAGCTATGCAGAGAAAGGTGAGACGACTTCAGAAAATTTTGGGGGAAATTTTTAGAATTCTCTCTTTAGGACAATTTCCTTAAACATGACTAAGTACCGCTTCGATTTAAGGAGCATACCCCTCCTGCTTTTTCAAGGTGCTCGTTCCATCTCCTGGGAGTCCCATTAGTTTTCAGCGGGGTTCTTTGTCTTGTTTGTAACCGCTTTAATGAACTCGCTCTTTTTGACATAGCCATAGAAGCCATCAGGGAACGAATCAAATGGCAGGAAGGCAAGATACGCCTCTCTATTGCCTCCCGAGGCATAGAAATGCTGACGAGCTTGTACCTCGAGCATCCTCTGGTGTTGAGCATCTCTTGGCTTACCGATGCCAATCAAAGCCCATAGTCTATCACCAGATCCCATCTTCTCCAGTCTATTTAATCGTATCTTGTAAGACATGCATACCCTCTATTCTGTAATGGTATCTTCTAGTTTTCTGATTCGTTGCTCGACGTCTTTGAATTCCATATATTTGAGAGTCATATTCAAAAGATCAATAGCGACCCTATGTCGGACTGACTCTGATTCGGCATGATCAAGCAAGCCAATCAAAGTGTCACACGCCTTTGAGGCCGTCGCTTTAAGACGATCTACGGCTTGGCTCACAGCTTCATTCTTCCTATTCTCCAACTCTTGTCGAAAAGCTGACTGGTTTAGCCAATCAAATATTTGCTTTGGAGAAACACCCGACTGTTTGGCTGCTGATTCCACGGTTGGATTGCTAATTAAGAATGGAAGAACGTGCAGCTGTCTCCTAGTTAATCTTTCTTTATCCGCCATGTGGTTTCCTTACGTTTTATTACTTTTTGTCCATACAGGTTGTTCATGTAATATTGGACTAGCGGGACATCGGGACATGTCTAAAGACACATGTCCCGTCTGTCCCTCATCTTTGTTGGGGACACGTCCCTTAAATGTCCCGTCTCTGTCCCATGTCCCGCACGGCTTCCAACAATTGTTGTTCACTTCTATACATCCATTGTCTCTCAAATCTTTTATCGCTCTTTGAAACGCCTTCTTATTAGCTCCTGGTGTGCCCACTGGTGAGATGCTTGCTGTATATGCAGCTTCTCGCCAAGTATCAATATGAACCCCTTCAGATTTGTTGCAGTTATCAGATTCAAACAACTTGAGGAGACAATCGAAAGCTACCTTTTGAGATCCTTTCAATTTTGCTGCATTAGATTTGCATTCAAGAGTATCGCCATCTACTTTTTCCAGGACGCACGACGTTATTATTTCACCATCTTCCTCATCTATCCAACCCTCGAGAAGAATGGATCTTGGCTTAAAAATAATATTAGCAGGAGGTTCATAGTCTTTAACTTTTGTTGTTGATAGCTTCCGAGCATCTCCCTGCTTGGTTAAACAATACTCCCAGTCAAGAGCACCCCGCAGAGAAGAGTTTCCTCTTGCTCTTCCAGAATCGTTAAGCGGTGAATGATGAACAATCAGAACAGCGCATCCATATTTCAACCTGATAGCTGTATCAACACAATGAACAAATTTTGTCATATCCTCAGTCTTGTTCTCATCTCCTGGGCCAAAATTTCTGTTGAGAGTATCGATGATAACAAATACTGGCAGGCCGTGTTGGCGTTTTAGTGCTTCTATTGCATCAATTACTTCTTTGACATTAGATGGGTCTAGTATTTGCGCAGGACGATCAGAAACAAAAAAAGGAATCTCCTTCAGATCGATATTATTAGCTAAAGACCACGCTTTAAGCCTCTTTGAAAGACCAGAGAAACCTTCCCCTGCGATATAGAAAACAAGCCCTTTTTTCCGAATAGGTGAGGCGTGCCAGTTGTGGCCAGAAGCTACGCAAAGACCCATATCAATCGCAAGAAAAGATTTCATGCTTCCAGGTTCTCCAAAAAGTTGGATGAGTGAAGAGGCATCAATGTATGATTTTATTAGCCAATTAGCTTTAGGAGGTTCTTGAGTTAATGCATGTGCTGAGCGGAACTGGAAGCCTCGAGGTGATACTTGAGCGATTGAAGGTTCGTTATTTTGTGTTTGTTCTTCAGATTGTTGGATTTGCCTTAACTGATTAGCCACTTTATCTAATCCAAAATGAACATGAAGGTCGTTAAAATCGGTGAGGCATTCGTTCGATGAGGAGGCACAACCTTCTGGGAAGATCGGAATGATTACATCACAACCGCATGCCTTGGCGGCTTCTTCAGCTTTAGTTTTACCTGGGTTGCCTGTCGTTTCTCGATCATCGTCACCTGCTATTACAAGTCTAGCTTGGGGGTATTTTTCTCTTAAGTTGTGGACTACTGACTTTAGGTTTCCGCAATCAAATGCAATCACAACAGGGCTGTTTGTGGCTTGATGTACGCTTGCAGCAGTGGCGTAACCTTCGGCAATAAAAATCTGACTTTGGTCTTCGATTACACCGATTACATGAAAATTTCCCTTTTTGGCCCCATAAATCCTCTTAGTGCCATCTTTCTGAATGCATTGAACGGCTTGGAACTGACCATTAATATTACAGAGCGGAATAACGATAGCGGGAATGCCTTGATAATCAACTCTGTATTTTATGCCATAGGGATTGACTTGCTTGCGTTCTAAATAAGATGTATGTCCCTTTGTAGTCGGATTTTGGATAGCCTGATCCCAGGTCTCTTGGGCTTTTTCAATTCGCCTCTTCTTTTCCTCTTGTAGTTCTTGATCTACATGCTTTTTTCTTTGTTCTTCCTTTGCCTGGATCTCTACTCGTTCCTCTTGCGATATCCATCGACTAGTTTCATAACTATTATAGATAAACGTTTCTGACCCTCCAGACCAAGTGCCATAATAGCAAACAAGATAGGGGTTGCCCTTCTGTGAAATTCCCTCATGACATACATACCACTCATCAGGTTGGCCTTTCTTAGAATCCCTGGAGAAGCGATGTAATGCGCCATCGGTTTTTAAGCCCCCATCAAATGGAATGCCATTAGCATGCATATGTGCAATACATTCTGTTATAAGATTTGCAGGATGATTGATTGGGTGAGTATCCATTTAACCTCCTGACCTATCTGAGTTTGATAAGGGAGGTAAGCTTTGATAGAGATTGCAAAGACCGATATTGCTCAAGTTTTTGAGGCATTTGGGTAAATATGCTCTCACAACTTCTGCATATCTCTCCGCATTATCCAAATGGTCGATTTCTCGACTTAACTCGAACCGTTCGTACCAATAGTTTACCTGCTCAAGGTATTCAAAAATGAATGAGCGCAGCCATAGATCATCGTTAGTGCTCATCGTGACTTCCTTTGATGGCTTGTGAGCCAAGTTATAAAGCCAGAACGTGAAATAATAATTTTCCTGCCCACTCGGTATATTGCTGGTGATAGCCCATTAACGCCTGCACGCCAAATATGCCAATACAGAGCACGCTTAGTGAATGGACAGCACGGATCCTTAATCAGTTGAGCTGTGTCCATAAAGTCTTTAGGTTTGTCCTCGAACATCTGTGTTTCCTCCTCTTGTTTTGTATGAACCTATAGAAACACATGGCGTCTTGTGGGACATTGAAACTAATCTAGGAGAAACTCCTAGTTGCTCAAAATAAACATGGTAAGAAAAAAATAACGGCTAATTTTTTACTAAAAGGATGAGAAAAAGTGGTGCGCCATCTTTGAACCAACGGACAGGAAAACAGGAGATATAAACAGAGAGAACCACTATGATAACCCCAAAATTTAACCCACCCCTGAATTGGCTTAAAATGGCGGAAGAATTATTACTGGATAACTCCTTCATATGGGGATATAGAGCCCCCGTCTATTCTCAAGAAAATAAACACCTTCTAGAAATGCTCCTACATGAATTTGATCTTAATCTAGAAGATGCTTTTTTCACTGAGAGATCGTTTTTAGAAGTAATTGGAAAAGGCAAAATTAGTATTGAGCTGGGAATTCCTACAATTTTAAAAACCGAGCGGAAGGAATTCCAAGAAAAATTACGTCAAAACTGTTCGGTTTCTCAAACTCAGATTGAAGATTTTATCGATCTTTTAGAGAAAGAAATACATGAAAAATTAAAAGTTGGATTGCCCAAGGCTTATATTGCTCAATATGCCAAAGAAAATATTAACGCATACCCTTTCGTAGACGAATTTAAGCCGATTGAAGAGAAAATCATCGAATATGCAAATAATTTAACTCAGAACGATACACAGTACGATCATTTCCTAAAAATTCTGCTTGAAGATTCGGTAATACGTTTCATTCTGCACACTGTCAATTTAAGAGAAATCAATCCGCAACACAATCACGAAGCGTTAAAGTTCATTGACACAGCTTTAAGGCTCTTATTATTAAGATATGGCAATGCCGAGATATTCAAGTCCAATCTTATCTTGGTAATGGCAGGTCTCAAAAAACACGCTGAGGTAGAAATAGATCGAACAAAAGCGGGAGACAATCCTTTGATGAGAGTGTTTGATGATCGAGCCGATGGCGAATTGGCGTACTATTCTTTAGTGGGAAAACATAGAAATGGAAAACAGATACCAGTCACAGTAATCGCCAGCGAATCTAGAAAGGTTATCGAAAAAAGACTTATATATAATTTTAAGGGTATAGGAGAAGTAGCTAAGTACAATCCTATTGAGCTGATGTGCGGAAGAGTTATTAATGTTAACTTCTCCTCCTCCACTCATGAAGAAATCTTGACTGGCAAGCTGATTTACGAAAAATTTCGAGACATAAATGGGAACCTGTTGCCCCTTCAAAAACCAGCCGATTTTTGATCTATATCTATCAGCAAGTGTAAATGTTAATCATTAGATTTTAAGCACCATTCCGATGCACACTGGATGCACACAAGGATGCTAACCGCAATTGTATTTGGCTAAACAGGACTATTGATCAAATTACAATTTCTGCTGTACACTCGTTCCATAACAAATAGCTGCGTGCTGTATTGTTTAGTATGATGGCGGACTCATAACCCGTTGGTCCCTGGTTCAATCCCAGGCTGCCCCACATTTTTAACTCATTCTATTTCAACGTGTATCGTTGAGATATCTTCAACCTCCTGACAAAACTGATCATTATGTCGGAACCAATGTCAGGATTGCACCGTTTTTGTTAATAGAATGAATATGTTATAAGCATTCTTCACCGGGTAGGCTAAAACATGATGGATTTTAGCGGCTATCTCATGGTTCATGGAAATTGGCCTAAGGTTAAGCCTTTTATGATTTCACCCCTTAGTCGGTGTTAAGACAAATGAAACATATTGGGCCAACTCTCCTTTTTGCTCCTGCAAAACCCTCTCAAAGAGTGCTCATTCATGAATGGCTAAAGCAAAAACACATCAAAGAATGGATACATGGGGCAGGGCTACAAAATACATTAAATGGCTTAGAAAAATTCTTTTCAGGGACATCCAGTACTACCTATTGGATTGGTTACGATAAAGATATCCCCTTTGCTTTTCTAATCACCTCACCTGAAGGAAATGATGCGACAACCTTAGATTTGTTTATTTGCGACTTAAATTACTTGGGAAAAGGTCTTGCCGTGCCACTGATTCGAGAGTTTTTAATCAACCACTTTTCAAATGTGAAAAGGGTTCTGATAGATCCTGAAGCAACCAATAAACGAGCTATCCATGTGTACCAAAAAGTAGGTTTCAAAATCATTGGAGAGTTTATTGCAAGCTGGCATCCCGTGCCTCATTATCAAATGGAATTATGTATGGAAGATTTATTAAAACATGCATCAATCTCAAGGAGCACCCCATGAAAAAGCACTTAAGCTTCTCTCTGTTTTTTATTTTATCGTTCACTTCGTTATTTGCCATAGACGCCAATGACCGCAATGCGATCGATAAAATTGTCGGGCACTTTACTCATGCATGGAATGATTGTGAAGGAAAGGGATCTGGAGACTACTATTCCCAAGATGCTGATTTTGTGAATATCTTTGGGACAGCTTTCTCTGGAAAACAAGAACTTGAGGCTCGTCATGTGAAGATTCATGAAACTTTTTTAAAAGGTTCTATATTTGAAGTGATTGACACAAAAGTAAGAGAAGCAAAACCTGAGGTTGTGATCGCTCAAGTCTATTGGAAAGTGACTAATATTCAAAAGCCAGGAGCAGAAACTATGAAAGGCGTTTTTACCCACACTATCATTAAAAACAACGACTCATGGGAAATTGCTTCGACTCAAAATACTCTGATTTCACCTTGATCTATGAACCCAGACCTTAAGGCCTTGTCATTACCCACATTTTCAAGTAATGTTTTTTCTCCTAAACTTTTCGGAGGAAGAACATTATGGAGATGCGTACTTGGATTGAGAATCAGTGGAGACAAGCTAAATTGG